>Ga0302271_10000588_pt1 | contig 35937 bp, 13 predicted proteins | sample III_Bog_N1_1_FD_198767 | JGI IMG/M metagenome (GOLD analysis project Ga0302271, IMG submission 198767) | Peat permafrost microbial communities from Stordalen Mire near Abisko, Sweden - III_Bog_N1_1 | ecosystem: Environmental > Terrestrial > Soil > Wetlands > Peat | place: Sweden: Abisko... | reverse complement strand
ACAATATAAGAATAAATTTCAAGAAAGTAATGCAACTGGAGGAATTTTCTCTTTCAAGAAGATAAATGGAATTGACTGAAGAGATGGCATTCGAGTGATTGAATTTGTAGATTTGTCATTTTGAAAATGAGTGGTATGGGGGGATGATCAAATATCTGTAGATTCTGCAAACATAATTAATTCACAAAAAAGAGTCTAACTTTTTTGGGAAGATTCCTGTATTTGTGGAAGGTTGGCATGATTATAAAGCCAAAGAAGGAAGGCGGGGATAAGACTATTGCTTCTTGCTTGATTTTAATTAAATTAAAAGATACTATGATCATATTTCACTTATTTTCTATTCTTTTTCATTGAAAATCAGCATATTAAAGATAGACACAATTTTGAAATAGCAAATTATTATTAATAAAAAATATTCTATTTTTAGCAGAAAATTTTAATGGATAGCATCTGAAATTCGGTATTACGAAGAATGACAGACAGACACAACAGGAAGAAATGTTTTTAGTTTGAAAAGTAGAGGTGAGTTATAAGAAAAAAGACAGTATTTGATATGATTTGGATCATCTTCATTCAGTCTTGTAGAAAGAGAATACTCTCTTCTTGAATTGCTAGTAGGCCTTCTCGAAGTCATTGTTGTGGATGATGAAGTCTTCCGTAGCATAGAGATCGGATTTATAAGCTTTGTTGACTTATTGTTACACTTTCTCAAGAGTGCTGTCGATAGATGCTTGACTCTTCTCGTCTTTTCTCTCCAAAGTCTGTCTGAATGCTTGGATATTAGGTGGCATGATGAACACTGAGTTAATGGATCCAAAGGTGTTCTTTGCGTTGCCCGCTAACTCTAACTCACTGGTACTAAACACTGGGATCTTTTTGTCTTCTTGCTAAGCACTCTGGGATTTGGGAGCAACTGAAGCAAGTTTGAAAAGATCGGGGTGTTCCTTGACAAGGCGAGCAGAGAATGCAGTTTTGCCCATAGAAGATGCACCAGAGACGACCAAAGGAGTGATTTTTCTCATTGTTTTGGTTGTTTGTGAGTTGGTTTTTGTTAGATTTAGTTGATTTTGATTTTTGTTTTTGTTTGTTTGTTTTGATGAATTATTAATTTGAATCTTCCTGGGGAGGCATTGGATTTAAACTGCTTTTGGAGAGCGATATTACTAAGCTCAAGCGGAAGATTCAATGAATCAGTGATGTATTAATCATAGGACCACTCGAACAACTCCCAAGACGGTTCAATCTACTTTAAATTTCAGCCAAAACATTCACCCAAACTAACAGCCCCCCAGAGCATAAGATTACCAAAATAAGACTTAACTTTACCTAAAAATATTAGAAATTACCAATGACTTAAACTAGAAATGGTTGGTGCTATTTTCATTTTGGTGAATTCAACGAAATATCTTAAAAAAATCGCAATTTTCATAATCTTTAATCACTCAGAGAGTTTCTAAAAATAGAAACATAAAAAAATAGCTTCAGTATGTGTTAGTTTCCTAAAATAGCAAGAGCTTCTAGCTATTACAGAGAAAAGAATAGGAAATATGGCCCAGCGTATTAAAACTAGTAATATGATTATTGATAATGTGGCTAATATATTCTTTTGTGAATCAAAAGTTAAACATATCAAATCAACCCCACAAGCTGGAAAGACGCGTTATTATTTGGTAGCAGTTAGATTACGAGGAATTTTGATTAAAACAAAAGAGGGGCTGACAGAGTTTGGGTAAATCAAGATAACGGCTCATGCGTTGGGGAGTAGAATAGTTGGAATAACTAGAAACAAAGTGGAAAAGCGCTTAGATAAATTTAGTTTTTTGTTATTTTACGTTATGTAACCTAGAATAATATAAGTGTTTCTTAAGGGATGTTGAGGGACATTTTTGTTAGTTGTTGGGGTTAACGAAGTGTATTATCCATATTGTGAATATACCTTTGATTTGGTCATGATATTGTATTCTATGTTTATCTTTGTGATTTTGTGAGTGAAACATTTGAATTTTGATGAAGAAAATTAAGAATGAAAGTAATATCAGCTTGAATGATGCGTTGCTAAGAATAATACGCTGATTCAGTCAGGTATTGACACAATATCAAATTAAATAAATATTTCGGATATGAATAGAATTTACTTGATAATAGAAAGGTCGGCTTTTAACGAGGGGCTTATATCAGTTATTGGGAGAAACGATTGCTAATATTACTAGTAAAATCACCATTGTAAGGCTAAGTGTGTAAAGAAATAAGCGATGTAATTTATGTTAAGATCAAATTAGAGAGTGCTTAAGAGGGCTTCAATTAATAAAATATGGATAAAGCATAAAAGATGAAGTTTTTTTCGCTTGGCCAGGTGAGAATTCAATTGAAATATTTTTGTTATTCAAGCATTCATAGAAATTTTAGAAGTTTGATTTTCAAAAATAAGTAAAAATGGAGTGGTTTGGTTGGGTTTTAGGACAGTTATTTGAGAAAGCTTTGGGGGACTACTTTTATTTTGAGGAGTTTTAGAATGGCAAATTAAGCTTAGAAATTTAAAAGCTTGCACAGATTGATTAATTTCTCAAGACTATGTGATGGATGGAAGTATTCCTCTACTAGAATTCACAAACGGAAGAGGATACAAAAATACAAAACAAAAAAAATTCTGTAATAAATGTTTCTCTTAACTAAGATTTCCTAAAAGATAAAAAACTAGTTTTTACCAAGAAAAAAGGAAGAGAATGAAAGAGATTTTACTTTCTGGCAGATTATAATTTAGTTCTTGTTTTACAATTATTTAGTTCCTTTTACTTCAGCTTTTATCAAATTTAGCATAAATTTATCTAACATTTTTGAAGCATGAAGCATAAAAACACACTATTGCAATGAAATTTCCCTAAAAAGGTTGATTATTTGAAAATTTAAATTAAAACAATAAAGCATCCTTTTGCATTTAAAAACTATTTCATTTGATAGACTGCATCGAAGACAAAAAAGAGATCAATAATAGTAGGTCAATCAGTCTAATGAGGATTTTTGTTTTCTTCAAAAAAAACTATAAAAAAGAAATTTGAAGCAGCACAAACAATTATATAAAAATACAATATTCATCAAATTCAAATTCAACAGTTTAAGCTATTAACTCTCTTTTCTCATACAAACGGCAAGATATTTTAGCAATCTATCCACCAAATTATGACTAAAGAAATATACAAATATGGAAAGATTCTACCTATTCGCTTGTAAACTTTCATTGTGCAGAATGGCTTGCAAAATGCATACTTGTAATGGAAGATAAAAATCAATGCTAGGTAAGGATAGTTAAGGAACTAAGCATCGGGAAAGCATATTAGCAATGCATGCCAGCCTGAGAGTTAAAAAAGCAACAAAAATGTTAAGTATTGAGTTTCAAAATACGTAGCTTTTTTGCAGTTGTTTGGTTTAATACCTGCGATTGAGATTGTCCACCAGGGCATGTAGTGTAGCTGATTAATTGCGTAAAGCAAAGGGATCGATGGAATATGATGGGATAGAAAGGAAAATCTGCATTTCTCAGTATAAGATCCTTCAATGAAGGTTAATGCTGTGTCAACGATGTAATAATAGAACCCAAAGGTTGTTAGAAATTTTTCAAGGAAATACCCTTTTTGTTTCTTGAAGTTGTCCGCATTCAAGTAGCTGTCCAAGTCCTTTATGGGTCTGAAAAAGCGGTACACCATTATGGTCATGATTGGGATCTAAGATATATAAAAATGGATCAGAAGATTGTCTTAAAAAAAACCAACTTTTGTAAAAGCTTACCATGCCAGCGATGGAATAGTTGAGCCAGATGATATCATTGATATATCTGATTATTTTAATCCAGTTATCTTCGACAATGTAGGATGCGAGGGTTGGTAGGAATTTCTCAATTAATGACATGTGTTAATATCTCTCAAGTTTGGCTTGGGTTGATTAATAATATTAAAAGATTTTTCTCTCCCTCTTTCACTCTGAAAAAGTTAAGAAATGACTAAAAAAAATCAGATTTTTTTGTTAGGGAGAATTCTCGAAGAATTTGAGATTATAAAAGCATTTAGTTAGGCTAATAAATCCTATTATGGTAATAATTAAATAAAGTATTAAACTGATGAAGTTGGAGATGATGCAATCCAAAAGTTAAGAATATTTTTGTGAAAAAGAGTTCTGACTTAAATACAATAGAGAAATTAAAAATTAATTTTTTATTTGATTATCCAATAAAACTCAACAAACTTTATTTAACAGAAAAAATTAGCAACTGCTCGGTACATAAATGATAAGGAGATGTAAAAACATAAACACTTTGATTTTTTACACATAAAGAGCTCATTTTTATTTAGATTCCATGTGATTTTTTGTAAAAGAATCTTCTCCCGTGGCTCTAAATCAGGTGCCAATGCTCAGAAACTTAATATTATCCCCTTCGATTTGGACTTATTAGATTATTGAATAAAAGTTTAAAACTTTCTCGTTTATTATTTATTTTTTAATAAGATTTTCATTGAACATTGCTTTAAACAATATGAGGTTTCCATATGTTAGCTATGTCTTGATGCTTTTCATGAGTGGAAATTAAGAAATACCCTCATTAATTAATTAGAATAAAATATTATCATCAACTGATAGTACAGCAGTACAGAAGCGCTGCTGTAAAATGCAACTATCAACTTATTTTGTTTAAATATCATTTTTTCATTACTGTTAAGATACCTTAAAATGTGGATTTTCATATGCTTACTATTGGAGATTATTCATAAAAAGGGGAAGGGATTTGGAGGGTAGGAAACTAACTTTCTAAATAACAAACTGTCAAATCTTTAGTTATTTTATTGCAATTAAAAATAATTAAAAGGAAAATCTACTATTGATATGATAAAAACAATTTCTAATGAACAAAGAACTAATCCTGAAGCATCCCTTAAATATAGCATTAAGAAGGTTGGGTTTTAGGCTAATCCTAAAATTTCCCCCTCCTCCTACTTGAATTTTCTTATGTTTTATTATTAAAAATTCTTCATTAGTAAAATTATTCACAAAAATTAATAAAAATATCCAAACATAAATTCTTTTAAATAAAAGCATTTCTTTCGCTTTTTTTTAATTTGCTTAGATACATCAAAGACTTTAGTAGTTTAGTCAATATACATCCAGCTGTTTATTTCAGCTCTTTGCTGTTTATTTCAGCTCTTTGCTGTTTATTTCAGCTCTTTGCTGTTTTGCAAACACCATTTTATCAATATTTATTCGGTAGAATGTCTAAAATCAGTAACCATTAACATTCATGACGAAAAGATAATTAATTACCTTAAATATCATTGGATCATCTTGATAAATCAGCAAATAATACAAATTTGTGGGTAGGAGGAGATGGATTTTGGCCAGGCTGGCTAATCAGGTTCTCGAAGATTAAAGTCCAAAAAGGGATAAACCAAAAAGAAGCTTTTGAATTCATGTTTAAGTTATTTAGCAACGAGAGAACCAGCAATCTGAGGCTTTTCACGTTCAAATCAGGTCCTCAAGGCTATCTAGTATGCAGACACATATACGCACAAACATGAATAAATGAATTTGATTAAAAAAAATGTCTTAAAGAGAGAGCCTGATAGATTCGATTTGCGTTCATGCTATTTTTGTGTGTGGAAACACAGATAGAAGCCAAGAAGACTTTGACGAATATCGACACAAAGATACTCATTCAGCGCACAGGGGACATTATCGAATACTGTAGTCATTCAAATATTAACATTATTATGCTATTTTCATGTGTTTCTCATGTGTTTTTTCATGTTGAATTCCTTAGAGTGGGATTAGAAGATCAATTTCCAAAAGCCAGATGTGGTGCTGCAATTCTCAGCGTTCTTAGGGATAGTGAATATCCTTAATGAGAATTTCTTGGTGTTTGTGGAAGAAGTTGAAGATGTTTGTGTGCTATAAAACCATTAGATTTTTGAGCTCAGGAAACTTCAGCTTATCCATATGACAGTAAGGAAGGATTAAAAAGGAAGTAGAAAGAATTGGGGAGAGGAGGAGGGGGATTTATTCAAAATAAGGGAAACAAAAAGAGTAAGGGAATATGTAAAAATAGCTTAGATGGCCTCTTTGATTTGCTGATAGGATGGCAAAGTAGAACTTTCAAAGGATATCAAGCAATTCATCGAGCGCATTGAGAAGGTACAAGATAATATCCAAAAGCAGTTAATGAATTGCTTATTATTTTACCTATTCTTCTGCTAGATCTTGAGTTTTGGACACTACTTTGCATTTGATTTCCCTCTCACTGTGAATTTTTAGAAGTAATCAAACCACGCTAATAAAGGTTCAACAGCAATGCCTATTGAATAGTAGTTCTCTTGGAACTACACAATGATCAAGCCATTAATTAATCAAGGTATCTCACAACAATGGCATCTTTAACTGATCTAAGGGTTCGTGAAATCATTTAGATCCAATCTCAGTCCATCCCTTCAAGTTACATATTGCCTCGTGTCCAGAAGATCCAATCGTCGTAGTGGTACAAGATGCAATCATCGAGGAGCTGATACGGATGGTAACACTGCGAATTTCGTGGAACATGAGTCGATATATGAAATAACTACCAAAGATAAGAATATAAATGTTTCTCATGTGTAAATCAGAGGTTCCTTACCGATTCTCTGGGAGTAAAATGGTCTCAAAGGAAATATTGGGTTAGCTGGTGGCGAGCAAATTAGCTTGCAGGCATATCGTAAGCATATGAAGGACATCACGGAGAATTACGGGAAGATCTTTTCGATTAGTTTAATGGCTGAAGGGAGATCAGGGGAGAAGCTGCTAACAAGTATGTTCAAGAGACACTATGAAGAAGCAAGTGAATTTCATTAGACAGTAGCATATGATACGTTTGATATCAAGTGCAAATGCAAGGGAGGAAAGTATGAGAATATAAATCCTTATGTATGGGATATTACTGCAATTTAACTGAATCAAAGCTATTTTCTTATGGGACAGAAGACTAGTTAAAGAGGTAAAAAGGCTTGAAACTTTTTTTAATGTTTCTTTCAAAAAATATCAAAATATCACATTACAATCGCCGTAATTTGTTTCTATTTGCTGCCTCTTATTCCTAGGAGTAATCCGCACGAATTGTAAGTCTTCCCTTGACAGGACGAACATCTTCCAATCGAAACTGGAACTCAATCTTTATTAGATTATTCTCAGACAAGAATTAAAATTGGAATTCTCGCATGAATTCAACGCTGATGCGCTGTAAATGATGGAAAATTAAGGAACATGTATTCCATTCGTCAGGGATTACAAAGCTCTTTGGTCTGAAAATGGTGATCACATATCGCAGCACTATGCAGGCACAAATGCACTGACTTCTCATGCTACGAAAACTGGATAAACTGGATTATTCGGAAAATTACGAGGGAAGCTTTCGAGTATTAAGAGACTCTACGAAGGAACATTTCAAGACTCCCATAAGCAAGAAACAACTGATATTATCCTCGGGAAACATGTAGACTCATAAAGATGTAACAAATTGTTAAGATTTGTATGAATTTAAACGAATTTGTTAGAGAAATGTGCTTGTTTTTGCTTTTTGGTAGCATTAAAATACGAGGAAGAACTCAAAAGAGAAGCTTAAATCCTCGAAAACTAGTTTATTATTAAGAAATAGATCTCTGTGTACATTGTCACATGGAGTCTAGGTCGATTTCTCCCAGCGAGCAGAAACTTTTCGTTGCAATCTGTTCTTGATTTCGAAGGGCTCTAACCAGCAGATATCATTGTGTTCTGCTTTTAAAAGAAAGCTGAGTTTAAGCCGGAAATGGTAGATGTATCATTATAAGGGTTGTCAGAGAGATAGTTTTATCTGGAGCTCATCTAACAAAACATAAAATCCTGTAACTTAGGAAATTACGCAGAAGTTGATGTGTAGATAGCGGAAAGTGTTTGCACAGTCATTGTCGCTTCCGATAGGATTCTCAAAGACATTTCGAAAGTCGAACATGAAGAACTGACCTCCAGTGCTACTGGAAAAGGCACAGTTGTCATGAAACTATCTGTAAAGGAATCTAAACTTTGCTTTATTAATGCGCATTTATCACCAGGAGTTACGAAAAACGCAGAGAGAATCACATAACTTGGTGAGATCCATGTGAGGAGCTTCTAATCGGAGGGTATTTCGAAGTACAAAAAGGAGAAAATAGAGAAATCTGATAAGGTATTTTTAGCTGGAAATCTCAATTCTCGAGTGAACATCGATGTCATGGAATCGATGAAGATGATTTAAAATATTCAAGAAGCAAATAAATCAGACAGTGCGAAAGCATAAATGTTGCTGTAGAGCTACCTCTAGTAGGATTAGCTCAAAGAAGCGAAGAAAAAGGGAGTTTATTAGAATTACTAGGAAGGACAGATTATGTTTATGCCAACGTTCAAGTATGTCCCAGGGAAAAATAACGGTTATGATATCAGCACGAATAATGCACCTAGTTGGTAGTTTTTTTATGATAATTTTGTGAAAAAGAAAGAGAGAGGATTTTATTGAGATTGTTTGATCGTTGAATGCAATTTTTGGAAATTTATTTGTAAGGTGTGACAGAATATTGATGTGGAACAACGAGAGCAATGAGGTGTTAAGAAAAGAATAGCAGAAAGAGCCTCAGAAAGTTGAGGAGTGCTTTATTAGGTAGAAATAAAGCAACAATATTGAGAATGGGAATTAAATAGAAGCTTAACAATTCTAATAATCATAATTGTAGTTCATGGAGGGAATGCCTTTGTTCTATAATCGCCGAGAACTTGATGTAGCCGATCATAAGTAATTCAGGAAATTGAAAGGATTTGGTGATAATTTTTTATTGTTTTCTTCTTTCTTTTCAAGGCCAGTTGTTGCATATTATGTAGTGACTGTTAGGGAAGAAGATAATGAAGTCAAGTAGAGGATCTTGAAGGATATTGCAATTTAGAAGATCAATTAGAACAGTTCTAGGATTGAAAGCAACATTATTAATATTTAAGAGAAGAATTAATAATAAAATGCAGCTTAGATGGTTATTCAGTAAGATATTCAAGAAGGAAAAGGTACTTAATTTGAATAGTAGATCTCAATTTAGGAAACTAAGAAAAATGATGAAAATAATGAAGAATCTAAGGAAATTGAGAATACTTCGAATAAGGATTCATGCTAGCTTGCAGATGAAGCTGATGAATGCGATGATAATTCCGATGATGACGATGGTAGTGATGACTATGATTAAGAATATGATGATCCAGTTAAGAATCGTGCTAGCTAGTCTGATGACTAGGAGCATAAGAAACAATCACACTAATTCTAAGAAAACTCAGATCCTTCACGTGATTTAGTGCTGAGAAAGTATCCGAGTGAGCGAGTATCGTTTAAGCAAAAGGGATTCACATAAATCAAATATAGTTCGGCATTTAAATATAACAAAAGCACAACTGTAGTGGATAAAATATATTCTTCTGATCTAACGGAATTGAAAAGAAATATTAAAGACGACGGAGGTTTGGGTTAATGGGCAGAAAAACAGGAAAGAGCTGAGAATAACGGTGGAAGTCAAGGGTAAAGAGTAATATAATCAACGGAAGTACTTGGTGATAACGAAAAAGATGATGGAGAAGAAGAAGAGAGTATGTTTTCATAAAAATAAATATTCAATAATAATGGAGAAAGAAGTGGGAAACAATGAGCGAAAGAGATGAAAAAATCTGAGTTTGATAGTTTTAGCAATGCTATTAATTGGAGTTAGCAGAACAAATCATAATTCTTCTATATTTTCTTATCCCTCTTTCAAGCATACAAATTCTTTTTGAAAACTATTTGAAATTCATATTTTCTCTCTAGAAACTTCTTATGTGCCTAATGTATGTATTTTTTTTACAAAAAGAAAATGGTTGAATATCCTATTTGAGCTATTCAGTTGAGAAAAAGAAAGATAAAGAGCAGAATGAGCAGAACTTTGAAAGAAAACAAAAAGCTACATTAAATCAACACCTGCCAGAAAAGAGTTTAGTTGTTAATTTGTGTTTTTAATGAATGGCATTCTCCTATTGCTAATCATTTTATTTGAATTATTCATCGAAGAGTGGGAAAATTTATTCTTTCCTTTTGTTTAACAAATCTAAATAACTTTTATTCGAAAATTTCCTTCAATTTATGAAGCTTAAAATCATTTTGAATTTATGCAATGCTCCTAATGATTTTCCTGTTAAGATTTTTGAATTCAATTAATTGTAGCACACTATGCATGAATATCTCATATTAGAATTATACTTGCTGGACATCAGATGAAATATCGTTTAATAAAAATATTTTGATTTCGATTTTTCAGATGGAATAGGATAACCAATCAGAGAAACTCACCTATTTTTAAATCTTGCAGTAGGAATGCACTTTAAAGGAGCTAAACTGCAACATCCAAGATCACACAAATCATAACAAAAATGGTTTATTAGAAGAATCCAAAGAATAACAATAGTCACAGCAAGAATTTTCTCCAATGTTACTTTTCCTAACACATATGGCAGATGAAGAAGGAAATTAAGCCTTGAAGTTATTTGATTCTTAAGGAATATTCCTTGATTTTGTTAAAATCGAAGAAACTAATGAAAATCTACTGACACTTCAAAAACTCACTGATAATTTTAGTGATTAGTTAGAACCAATTTGTCTAAAAGTAACCAATCACAGCTTAATTACTGAGCTATTAGAAGGCACACATGAACTCACTGTAGGCCATTGTATCAGTTCCTTCACTCCAATCAATCTAAATGACGAAAAACGATCCTCATATTTACTTGATAATCTCCAAGTACAATCATGGAAAGATTACAAGTAGTTTGAGGGACTCCATAATACCTTGAAAAAACTGCTTATTCGTTAATAAATATCACCGATAGTTGAATAATTAAAGAAAAAAGATCATCGACCACATGCAATGGTTTCTTCTCAAAAGACTACACTTGGATTTCTGAAATCAACCTAGTTGTAAAAGAATAGAATACTTTTGCTAAGAAAGCCTCTTGACATTTATGAGGAGGACATCAGCAGTGCAACACATTCATCTGTGTTCTATGATCACCGATTAAAACGAAGACTCCCTGTGAAATTCGATTTCAAAAATAAAAAAGACTTTTGTCGAAATAGCGAGTAAAGTAATTTCAGTCTGCCAAAAGAAACACTGGGAAAGGCTAAGGCAGCAACTGTGTTGTCTTAGAATCCAAATAAGATAAAGAAATAGCTTTCAAGCTAGATAAGTTAGCAATAAGGATAGTAGGAATAATCGAAGATTTAATGGGTAACACCAACTAAGCGTAAAAGAACTTTTAGAAAAGAAGAAGAAGAGGAAGAAGAAGAAAGAGGTGAAGGAGATAAAATGGACTAGAAATAAGCAAAGCCGTTAGAAATTAAGGGTGAATAGTAATCTGCAAAACAAAAAAATTCTAAGGAACTCTAGTTTTAGCAGTCAATTATCGGGTATGAAGATTATTGTGAGTAGGAAAGTGGAGAAAGTAAAGATTTTTATGATTAGGAGCTTGAGTAAGAACACGAAGAAACAGCAACTTCAGGTTAGCCTTCTTTCTTCTTAAAACTCAAAGAAGGGAAGCAAAAGAGGATGCTAAAGAACTAACAACTCACGATAGAAGAATTAGATCAATTATCGAAAAAGAAAAAGAATAGAAAGAAAATGAATAAAGATGGTTCAACAAAGGGATCAAAGGGGAGATGGCATGTTGATTAACAGCATACTAATGGTGTTTATAATAACGATTTATCAATGCAATTGAATGATAAAGTAAGAGGTAAATATGTTATTACAGTAGACTAATAAAAAAGGAAAAAACTCAAAGGACTACCAAACCGAGATTATTTTATTATATCAGATGAAGAGCAAGAAAGGAAGATTGATTACTTTAAATTGCTTGGTCAGAAATTCTAGCTACAATAACTGCAATTACCAGAATAGAAACTACGAATTAGAAAATAATAGATTCTATCGAATCTTAAATAAGAATCAGATTGTTTGAAAAATAAGGTTGAGGATATATCGATGGTTTAACAATTAGAAGGAGCTACAATCAAGGAAAAAATTAAAGATGAAAGAGGATCAGATGAAGAGGGAAAAATAAAAAGCAGAGTTTAAAAATATCAGCTGAAAGAATAGTAGTTAAACTGTAAAGAAGCATTTAACTTTTAAAACAACTAGCTACTTGAACAAAATGTGATAAAGAGTGAATGCAGTATCAAAGAAGAATGTATGTGATGTGATTTAAGGATTCTGAAAAATTTCAACAGGCACTATCATCTCACAAATAGAATTACAACAATAACAAAAAAGGTAGGTTATTTGAGTTATTTTGGTTTGTATAAATATCTTTAAATCATGTTCGATTGATTGTTTTTGTCAATGTTTTGCTAGTTTTTTCTTCTATTAACCAATTACTTTTCATTCTGACAAATTGAGTGATGAGGAGAGATTGAGAATTATTTCTTTATTTGCTTTAATTATTTTTGTTATTTTTTTGTAAGATTCCTTTTTTTGTTGCTAATATCTTGACGTTCTTCAGGCTTCTCTAAATAAATAGAGTTGATTTGAAAGTTTAAGGAAAATATCAGGAAAAACTTAAGTGCTAATTCTTATTGATTTATTTTGGTATCATGTCTGTTTTCTTCTTGCTTAAATTCTTTGAATTACCATATCACCATCATAGGTACTCCTCAAGTGTTTTTGTATCTCATAATCTGAGATCTTCTATTCTTTATTTTCTGGTAAAATATTTCAATCACCATCTTTAATCTGTTCAAATTAAGTTAATCAAAAAATTAGTTTTTTAAAAAAAAACATAACAATAATTGAAATCAAAACTGATAATTACGATATCATCGAACTGTTCTGTGTAAAGAAGATTCTTGAGGAATTTTATCTCATCTACGAGTGCACGCTTTTCATGCTCCCAATTCAACTCTCTCGTCTTGTATCCAGTTAGAAGCTTACTCGTTCGCAGAAAAGTCTTTTATAATCGCTCACTGAATTGCTAACTACCATTGCTTTACTCACCTTCTTGCATGTCTTCTTAGATCTTCATGAGTTTATTCTCACTGCCAAAAGAGAAAAAGTACGAAAATGTTTTTGTTTTATCATTTTTAAGAAAAATAACCGTAAATCATTAATTATTTTCAAAAATATTTACGCATTTTTGAGACTACTATTCAAGACATTTAAATTATTCTATGAATTGTTTGATGGTGAAGGGACATGATTGTTCAATTAGTTGCTATTCGGAGTGAATTATTCAGCTCCATGGAGGAATTAATAAAGATAATTTTAGTAAAAAGGATTAGCTGCAACAGGATGATTACTGGATCTTGCGGAATTGGAGTGATTCACAGCAGAAGCGCTTTGGTTATTTGGATTCAACTAAGAATGATGTAAATTGAAAGTGTTTCCGGCTTGTAGGGAAGTTGTATTAACAGTGTGAGAATGAAGAAGTTAAGAATTTTTAGAACTAACCGATCCACTGTCAAAGTAGAATTTCTTTTATTGTTAATCTCTTTATCCATTTCCGATATGACTTGGAGTGTGAAATGGAGGATGCTGTGATAGGTTATTTTTAGAGGAATTCGGCACTGATTGGGATATCGTATTTGCAGAGGGAACTTCCTCAAGTTCAGGGGGACGCAACTTCTTGAAAAAAGCCTTTTTTGTCTGTGTTTAGTGATATTAATTTGTTAGAGGTCTCGATGATGGGGAACCTTTTTTAGCTGTCCTGTTGAGAACTCCCTTTGCGGTAGCTGATGATGATTGTTAACCCTCAGGTGAGACTGATTTAGGTTTTTTTGAAACTGTACTGTTTTTTCTTGTGTTGTATTCTTTGGAAGGAAGAGGCTGATTAAGAGGAGAGCAGTGTCCTTCTTATTTCGAATTGAGTAAATTTATTATTCGTTCTTTGGAGTTATCATGCTTTTGAGATTCAACGTGACTTGGATTACTAATTCTAGTATTCCCTCCGTTAAGAAGGTATCCTACTTGGGCCTTTGCAGTTGATGGTTTCTTTTTCAGAACAGAAGGAACAGCAGCAGCAGATAAATATTATTATTATTTGTTTTCAGCTGCTGATGGTGATACCCCGCTTCTACTATTTAGCGCACTTATGTTGCTGGAACTACTCTTTTACTAAACAATTATTTTTGTTAAATGTTCTTATTCTGGTGAAAGCGATTCACGTTTTTCAGGAGATAGTTTTTTACTCTTGAGGAGTGCATTTAAGTGCGGCGAAAACGAGTAGAGTTGTTTTTCTCTAGTCGATCGTTCATGCGCTTGCTGCAGGATTGTTTGAATATTTTTAGGTTCCTTTGGGCTCAAAGCGTAATGAGTTGAAGATCCACTGTGTATTTACTGCGTTTTGCTATTACTGTTAGTTAATCCAAGTGGTTTTTCTTGGAAATAGAGTAGATTTTTTGAATTGCTTGATGGAGATTTTTTACTCAGATACTATTATGATTAGTGATGAGCATAGCTGCCAGTTTATTGGAAATTGATGTTTTAATTGTTTTCGACATTTTGAGGGGATTTTTTCCTTGTCAAAGAAGAAGAAACAAACAATATTACTAAATGTTATCTAAGATCCATTTATTTTCTTCTAAAAAATAACACAAATTGTATTTTTTGTTATTTTAATATTACCTCCTCCCGAATTCCCCGACTGCAAAATCTAGAGAATTTCCAGAGCTTTTCGAAGATACTAGCTTCTTAGATTCATTCTTTGATGTTAGCAAGCTAATAAGTTTATTCTTTATGTCTTGATTTCCTTCATACGATTAATGGAAATATCTTTCTCCTTCTTCACCATCTCCTCCATGCGATTATTTCTGCTCTTATTGCTAGTAAACATATGATCTCATTTCATAATTCTACCCATCTTTTCTAGCTAAACTATTGCTATTTGGACTGTTGTTTGAAATGTGTCTTTCCCCGTAAATTCGATCAGGAGAAAACCCACTTGCAATCCCTAACTGACATAGTCTATTGTCAGACAACTTACGCGAATGATTTAATGCAGATGCTAGTGCAGACGCAGATGCTGAAGCTTAAGTTGCAGCAGCAGTAACAACAACTACTTCTTTCTTTCCTTCTTTCTTAGTTTTTATTTTTTTCTTCGCTGTTAAAGGAGTTTACACTCCTGGTATTTATCTATTGTTCACTGGAGAATTCAATGCACGCTTTCCTGACAAAATCATTGACTGCTTAACTGCACAAAACTTTCTCTCAGTCCTAATCTAACCCTTCAACTTATGAAGAGCACCTCTATTGGTGATTTTCCTTTGGCTTTATGAATTGTCCCCCTCTGCTGTGCCTCTTCAATCAGGCGGCAAGTAGAAACGAGACTATTGCAACGGATTTATCTTTCGATTTAGTTTCTACTTTTTGTTTTTTTCGAAGTTCAATTTAAAAAGAAGATTTGCTTAGCTTTTTTATTCTTTCTTGTCTTTTTAAATTTTATTGTGAAACAAATGATAAACTGTCTATCTTTGCGAAATAATATGTCCAGCTAGAAAGATATTCAAGGTATTTGACATTGAAAAGATGGATTTGTGTCATTATGAAAGGCAATATTAGCAGAAAATATTATTTGTTGGAAATATTTTTTTCTTAACAATGAAAAAGCTGCTCACTATGAAATCATATCATCTAAATGAACGATAAGTTTAGTTAAATTTACATATTTTTTCTTTAGATATCTTTTTTGTTAAATGATTGAAAAGAATTCTTGTTTTTTTGAGATCTGGACACCAAACTTACAAAAGAATTTGAAAAACAAAAACAAATACTCGCGAAATAATCAAACGTATGATAGGAGGAAGAGAACTTCCCTGCGCATACCATGCAGGATCGATTATTACAAATTTTTGCTAGGATGCTGAATGCTTGATGCCTCTTTGTCCAAAATGTTTGCCAATTCATACAGTAGAACACAAAAGTAAAGGAAGTTACAGTGAGTTACTTTCGATAGATGATGCTCTTGAGCAAACATAGAAATTAATTCATAGACGTGTTGATTATCTCAGGGATATTCAAAGCTGCTAAGATAAATCTAGCATTAAAGCAAGTGAACTTAGGGTAGGATTGAAATAAGCTGTAGCAGAGGCTAGGATTAGAATTTAAAGTGAAATTGATAGCTTCTTCACAGGTCTAGAGTAAAAATGTTCTAAAATGTGTGCTGAGTTATCTAGCAGATAAAAAGGCGATTCAAAAGCTCTAGAATGTGAGGGGAAAATCAACGAGCTGCTAATTCTTGAAGATGGTATGAAAACTAAGGAAAAATGTCTCATGAGCTTGATCAAAGCGATGAAGAAGCTGGATAACTCAGAAAATATCGAAGAAGTTGATAATGATGAAGTTTAATAAGTTGGGACAGTTCAATTAAGGGTGGATTTGCAGAAACTTACGGAAATATTGGATTTACTTATTGCATATGCCAAACCTATGTATGTCAACAATATCAGCAGTGTAAATGGTAGCTAAATCAGTGGAGTTAGTTAGAATTAACTCAAAAGGTAAACAAGCTAAGAGGAGATAAACAGCAATCTCATAAGAAATAAACGAGACCAATATGAATATGGATATTTCGATCAAGAAGGAGAAGAATAAGAAGAAAAAGACAAGGAAGAGTAAAATATCAGAGATGATAAAGCTGACGATGTGTATCTGTTGAATGATCCTGATATTATTAGACTAAGATAAAGGAGAGAAGAAAGGAGAATCCAATAAGAACTCAGAGAAATTGGAAAGAAAAAAATAAATCCTGCAGTTGTTTCTCCAAGAAAACAAGAAGAAATTTAACATTTCGGAACTAATAACAATCAAATAGCCAAGCGAACTTCATAAACCAAAAATTAAGACTAAGAGCGCTCATCAAACTTCGTAACCTTCGAGAAACCAGCTAGAGAGAAGCTCCAATCGTTTGCTAAGCCAGAAGAAATTGATTTCTTAGAAAACATGCACATACGATCGCAATAAAGACAAAGAGATTTCGATATGCAATAAAATCAAATCTACAAAAATGCACTTTAATACTAAATACCATCACCAAAAAATTTCCGCCCATAATCTCCTTCACAACAACCTAGTGGATTCAACTCAAACTAACAGATTTCCTTTACTTAACTTCCTGCAGAAGATAACCCATAGTAGATTAGATCAAATAAATTTATTTAATAAGAATATTAGCAATCGCAAGAACGAAAACCTGATCAGGCTATGATTAGCACGAGACCTGTGTAGTTAGAGTAATATTAGAACCCAGAAGCTCAAAAAGGATGGTATGAGTAGCCCTAACAAAGATAATAACAATAGTAGGTATAATAGACAGGTAATCAGCAATAAAAAATAGGTTAATCTTAAGCTTAGCCAGTTTTACTAATGCCATAGATGCAACAACAATATGCATAATAATAGCAATAATACAGAAATTAAAATCCATAATAATTTATCCCTGTTGGTTCTCCTTAAGCTTCTTACTCATACCTTTCATCTGATTAACTTGCTGGCCTTCCAAATGGTTAATAAATTGCTCAATAGTAATCACAGCAATAATATGTATCGTCGTAGTAATTCTAAAACCACTAGCAGTTATCATCACCTTCAAATTCAGTAGCTGAATATCAACAATAATAGCAATCATCGTAAATGAGAATACCTTCTGGACCTTTTGGGGAATCTGATTTTTATAAAGCACCTTTCAGATCTACTTCTCCCAAATCATTTGAAAACAATGCACCAAATAATGCTGACAAGAAGATTGGTTCTTATGAATCTTTCGCTTTTGAGTCAGCTCAACATTTTCAAAGCCTACCGAAGTCTTAGTAATAATAGCAATAATTGTATTGAATGTCAATTTCAAAAAGAAAGAATTGTATGTTTTTCAGAGATTGTTTAAATTTTGTTTTTGTTGTTTCATTTTAAAATTCATAATTTCAACTTTGGTTTTGATTGTATCGCTATTGCAGTCAACTTAGACAAATATATTAAGAGAAATAGCATCATCATTTGTGTTTTTGAAAGTAAAATATTCAGAAAATACTAAAAAAATATGCTAAAGAAAATCTTGGTTTATACTGAATATGCAAAAGATAAAATGAAGGAAACAAAATGATATTTATCCGATAGATAGATGATTCTTGGTTGATTTTTATGATAATTTTTATGGTATGGTACGAAGAATTGTTGATATTATCTATGAGGTCATTTCTAATCCCATATAAACTTGGAAACAGCAGAATCTTTGGAGCTGAAATAGAAGAAAAGCCCAAATACGGCTAGAACTAATGTGATCTGCATAAAGAACTCGCAGCCGAAGATCGAATTAAGCAATCTTCTCGCAGGTGAAACTTTCACAGGGACAACTGGGGCGTTTGCCTTCTCGTTTTCTTCTCTTTCTTCTTTTTCGCGTTGCTCTTTTTCTTCTTTCTTCTTGAAATAATCCTTCAAGGCATATTAGAATACTTCGAAGTTGTAGTTTCCGTTTTCAAATAGATCCTTGACTTTATCTTTTCTTAGTCTGTCAAGTCTTCTAACAATCTTCTCGTTTTCAAGATCGACTTCGAGTTCATCTTTTAATTTCTTCATGATTGGATTAGCATCACATGTCTTGAAGTCAAGTTTCAGAAGATAGTTCATGACATAGACTGTTTCGGATAGTGTCTGGAGCTCTTTACGAGCAATTTTAACTTGATCTGGTTTTTTTGTCTCAGAGTAAAACTCAATCACTCGATAGTACTTTCTCATCATTTCTAAGATGATTTCATATTCCTGGTGTTCTTCGTTCATTTAAATGAAGCTAGAACTTTGTTCGTCTTCATGGTCTCGAGGGATTTTACCTTTGTTGGATGAAAAATGAAAAAGTATTAGAAATGCTCAAAAAAAGAATAAAAATAAGGTGGAGAATGTTATCAAATACCTTCACTAATAAGCCTAGCTTCAACTTCTTCAATATGTTTTTCTCTTTTGAACAGCATAGAAATCTGTTCTGTCTCAAATTCAGTTCGTTCTTTGATACGTTTCATCACAAAATGAGCCTAATAAACAAGACACCAAATTTTAAATTGTTATTCATATCAATAAACTGAAGTAATTCAAATAATTCTATTAAAATCACAATATGATTTGATATTGTATTATTCTTTAAACTGAAAATAACTGGGGAGAAATATTCATTTTTAGAGATGTTTTTGCGCTGTCAACAATTTTAAAAAAAACCAAGATAAATTACTTGATCGACATAAGCCTCATTGTGGTTCTGGAGATTCATGATTCTTAAGATTCCTTGTTCTTATTGGAATATTTTTTCGAATCTCTTCATTTCGATAGCAGTTTCGATGTCTTTTTTAGCAGATTCCAGATCTTTGAGATCAGTGTATTTGTTGTAAGAGACAGCTTAGGATCTTCTGAAAAGGATCTGAGATGATTTTTAAGTGATCTTATAAGCATCCTCTAGTGCTACTTAAGCCAATTTATAATGCATGCACTTCATATAAGCAATAGCCAAACTCATGTAAATCGTCATCAGCATGCTCTATCTCATCTCAATATCTTGAGAATCCGTTAAATCTTCCCCATCATGCAGCACAACGTTGTCATCTGTGTATGTCACCATCTGAAATCAATCCCAAAGTTAGATTTAAAAATATTCCCCCAAAAAATAAAGTTATAAAATTACCAATCCTTTGTATTTCTTGCGGAACTACTATTTTTCTTTCTTAAGCTACTCGATCATAGCTTCCCTTTCTTTCTTTTCTTCGGGTGTTTCTTTAGATAGACTCTTCAAAAATGGATCTTCAGGCTCTTCATTCATTGGAATTTCTTCTTCTTATTTTTATTCTTCAGTTTAATCAGCCCCTTCAGCTGTAGTTTCTTCTGAAGGCTTTGTCTTTTACCCCTCTTCTTCATCCTCATCTTTTTCAACATGCTCCAGCCATTTAAAGCAACTCATAGCTTGCTCGTAATACAGAACTGTTTCGTGATAATTTCCTTTATGAAATTCCTTATTTCCCTTCTCACGAAGTTTATCATAAACAAAAAACCTTTATGCGACCTCAAGTTCTCTAACTTTCTTCATGTTTTTATCGTTCATGAATAGAGTGTGCTTTAAATACACTGGGTATGTATCAAACACCTTCCTTTTTTCTCTGAGATTCTATGCAATTTTACCAAAAAACAAAAATAATTCAAAACAAAATCTTAGCTCTTGAGAGTTTCATTTACAAAATTTGGTTTCTCTAGCTAATCAAACGAGAAGGACAGGAACCCTCTGTAGTCGATTTGGTACGAGTGAGGAGATATAAATTCTTCGTTCCATCCTTCGATGCAGCAGTCAAGAGAAGGGTTTTTCTTCTTTTCACTTGGCATAAATGGACATCCTCCTTTTGGTTGTTTTTCCTTCTTTTTCTTCTCTTCACCTTAACCTTTCTTCTCTTGCATCTAATAGAATGGGCATTTATCTTTATCTTCTTCACTAAACTTCCCGTGACCTTTAGGCATGGAGGCAGTATCTTCAGTTTTTTTAGTCTCTTAGACCTTCGGTTTGCGACCTTCTGCTTCCATGAGGAAAGGACAATTTTCCTTTTCCTCAAGATCACCAAGATGTGGTTTATTCTTGTCACTTTTTTTAAAGAATCCTGAGAACATTTTGATGTGATATGATATGTTATTGTTGCTCTTTTTAGTTTTTCTAGTTCTTAACTTATTGTCTTTCGAACAGCTTATTTTTTCTTTTTAAATTCACTTCTCTTTCTAACTTGTACTCTATGGATTATTTCCTTGTAAACTAAACCACTGAGCTTTCAAGTTATCCCCCTCTCTCTCTCCTAAGGTGATTCAAATTCTTTATTTAATCCCTTCTCCTAGCCAACGCTGATCTTTTTTTTCATTTAAATTTCAGGCTCAAATGAATATACAAACTAATTTTGATTCTTTTGTTAGTAATTATTCCTTGAACCAGATAAATTCTTCAATCATTTTTGTAATGAGTGCGTTAAAGATAAGACTGCGAATTTCTTTCAAAACAGGTGATTTTTTAAATCTTAAATTACTTATTAAACAATCGATAGTAAAACTGATTTTATGTAGGGATTAATGATTTTCATAGAATTTTTAGATAACTCCAAACTAAAAATGACTTTCACATAATAATATCATATTTTCTTTAGAATAATTAAGTACAATTATCTAATCATAAAGATACAAGCTATCTCTTAGTATGCTAAAGAACAATAATAGTACTATTGGTAGTCATGTTTCATAGTTGAAACGAATAGGAGATGATGTGACAAATTCCATAACTAAATATAAAAAATGGATTATTATTTTTATGACTTTTTGGTTTTTTGAGCAACTCTTTGTTGCCCTTCCAAATTCTTGTTTTCATTTACTTAAAAGAACGATTTGCTTCTAAACATTAGCATTTTTCTAATGGAAATATCTTAACTAAAGCAGGAATAAGAAATCACATTAATCCTTTAAGATTCTATTGATTTTTAATTTTTTAAATTTTATTTTTGAATTTAAGTTTTTTTATTTGATTTTATGTTGATTTTTAAGTTTTGAATTAATATTTTTATTTTTGCATTTGAAGCGGAAAATGTTATCTTTTCATTTTTCAATTTCGTCTTCAAAGCTTCATATAACTTTACAGGAACATATAACATGTATTAAAAACTAAGAAAAAAGAAAGAAAGGGGGCAGTTGTTCTTGCTTGAGATTTAAACTATTCAGCTTAAATATCATCTTGGAAGATCAAGGAAAATTGAGTATTTGTGGCAGGTTATCGCATTGGATCATTAGATATTGTTGAGATATCTTGTCGAAAGAGATTCATCGCGAAGTGAGTTGTAGTATTGTCAATCAGTCCAGAGGCAGGCTGATTGATTCTACTGCAACTCAACATAGGAGGGGACTATGATTTTTAAAAACTATCAATTTTCCTTTTTCATTCTCCATAAATTAATGAAATTTTTGATTATTAAAAAATAGATTCTATTTTTAATGATTTATCAACTGTTTATTGATTATTTTCCATTAAAATTTGGTTTTATTTTAATTATCTTCTTTGCTATCATAATTAGCATAGTAATTTAATATATCCCCCCCCATTTCTTTCTAAGTTTGAATTTGATTGCTCTAAAAAATACTAATAATAATTGATTCTTCCCAAATTATTTTCTGTCTGCTATTTAATAATTAGTACCATTGAAGGTAATCAAATCGAATATTCGCTTTGCTACAAAGATAACACTTTAATCCAAAAATCAAAACAAAAATAATCAGAAGAACGTAATGAGGAATAGCCTCCAAAAAATGTTGAAGTTCTAACTTCTAGCTAAGCCTAGTAGAAGGGCTTTGTTAAGTAAAGACAATTAAAATGAATAACTTTCAAATAACTAACCAGAAGAGAGATCTAACCTATTAAAGGAAAAACTATTATAAAGGAATTTAATGTTGTTTTGACAATATAATTCTTAAAGATGGATGTTCTTGCAAGTCCTTTTCGATTTCCTCTTCGTTTTAGACATAAACATAATATCCTCAGTCATCTTCATCTTCTTAATCCTTCAAATTACCGTTTTCAGGTTGAAATCAAGAGATATTTTTTAGATATGTTTGCAAACTCACTTTTCTTGCTTCATATTGAATATATTTTTGACTTGTAAAAGCTTGGAATAAATCATTAAGCATTTCATCAGATACTATGCAGCTCTTCTTTGTGCCAATTCCAGTAGACTCCAACAGAATAATATGAGAAGAATATGAATTTTTTACTATTCTGAAGAAAAAAAATTTATTGTATTTTAACAAATATTTCAGCCATAAATGATACTCAAGTAGAATTCAGCGAACAATACAATTCGATTCCATGGAATCATCCTTTAGCTATCACCTATCGATACAGATACTGACAACAATACTAGCAATAATGTGATTAAAAAATAAGAATAATTATGTCTCTAACATTTCACTGAATTAGCAAACCTTTTGTTTTTAATTGCTGTTAATATTTCTAGAAATTGAAGGAATCAAATAAATATTTCAAGATAAGCTTCAATGATCTACATAGTTTGCTATACTTTGAGCCATTCCATTCTAGTCCAAAACCATGTTATTACTGTGAGTTATTCTACTCTTATAGCATAGGCAGTATTCATCCTTCATTTTACTTTTTCTCTTTTTATTCTCAAAAGAGGACAATGATGTAAACACTGAGAAATTTCTTGAGCTGAAGAAAGACACATCATCAAATAAGATCAAACTTAGCTTTCTCTTTGAATAAACTGCACCATCAAACTCCAAATATGAAGCTGTTATAGAAGTACCTCCAGCTAAACTAGCCTTCATCTAAGATAGTATCAAAGTAAGACAAAACTATTAAAAAAAAACTTATTAATATGCAAATAAAGCTCAATGAAAATCCTGATTTTTGATATTGTTTTTTGGTTAAATAAGCAATAACTGCCTTTCCTTAGTGGATGGGCATTCTCTAATTAGATGTACTAAAATAAAAACAAAACGATTTATGAACACCCTTCGAGTTGAAAAACTGCAATATTTTCAAATCTTTAATGAGTGTGCTGATAGACACGACTGCCTTAGGAAACATTCCAAGAGTTTAGGTTTAGGCAAGTCTTATTTGAAGTTCAATTGCAGACAACCTGATATTATTTTTCTTCGATAGTTTTTACACTTTAAGGAAAAATCATTTAAAATAAAGTGTAATAAATGAATCTAGTGTATGACAAAAGAAATTTAAGATGTTAGATGTTTGTGTAATTTTTCATCAAGTTGGCATTAATTTAAATTATCGATCTATTAAGGCTAAATATTACAATTATTTTCTTAAATATATTTTTCTTTTATCTGGTTTCAATTTTTCTTAAATTTTTTTCTTTGATGTGATTTTTATTCAATCGCTTCTGCATCATCTTCCTCTTCATCATCATCTCCTTCCTCCTCCTCATCAAATTCTTCATCTTCATCATCATCTTCTTCCTCTTCATCATCTGATTCTCCTTAGATATCATTGTTTCCATCTTCGTCATCGGCTCCCTCATCGAAACCATCTGATTCTTCATCTTCTGGAAGCACTTGATTCTCCTATAAAAATTTAAAACATGTATTACAATCAAACAATCAATAAATAAGAGAGTAAACGAATGCGAATATTCTCTTTATTTTATGCTAAAAGTAGACTCCAAAATGATACTGTAGTTTTTTTTTTAATTCTTTGTTACAAAACTGTTAATTCTTTTCGATTATGATTTACCTCTGAATCCTCATCAAGGGAAAGATCATTGTCATCTTCACCACTTTCTTCATCTTCATTATCGATTCCTTCTTCATCATCATATTAAATTTAAGCACCTTCAGCATTATGATTATCTAGAATTCCAAGTTAGTTTAGTTCTTCAAAGACTTTCTCTCTGTATTCAGGAAGTAATGCAACACTGCATCCCATGAAATCTAATTGAAACAGTTTAGGTAATTGTTTAAGGACTTTCACCTCCTCAATTGTGTTGATCTTATTGGAAGTTAGCGTCAACGATTGGAGCTCTTATAATTTCAATAGACTCTTGAGACCTTCTCCAGTGATTTGATTACCATTGAGTTCGAGTCTGATTAAGCTAGGTAGATCAGGGAAATTCTCCAATGAATTTAGTTAGCACTCATTTAATGATAATGATGTCAAATTAGAGTAGCTCTCCAATGTCTTTCTAAGTTTGTCAGATATTTTCCCAATATTCAAGGAGTCTAAAATCAATTCTTCGACTTCGAGTGGCTGCATTTTGTTAGTTTGATCACTAATGCACTTAAAAATATCTGTTGACATAGCTAATCCAGTAGATAACTTTGCTCTTAATGAAATATTCTTGTTTGTTTTTAAATTAGTTTGTATTATTTATTTGTTTATTTTCTAATGGATTTTCCTACTGATATTTATTTTTAATCCTATCCCTTTGAGCTCAAACATAGAAAACATTATATTTCTTCTTAGGGCTTATTTCCACCTCAAACATCCAAAATAAAGAAAAAGATATGCAACTAATTATCTTCTCATTGAAAGGTGATTTTACAAATCGAAATATCTTCTCTTTTCCTTAGTTAGTCAACATAATATTTTTTACTAACATCTTCTCTTTTCTTTGAAAATTGTTGCCTTGTGATATTTAGAAATAAAAGCAATCTCCGTCAATTTAATTCATTAGAAAATAATAACTTTGCTTTCTGATACAATATTTCTGAGATACTTTTTAGCTGATAAGAAATAAAACTAGATTTTAAATCCTAAAAGACAAAGACAAGAAGAGAATAGAAGCAATTTCTAAACTTCACTCTTCGATTCGGTTTAAGAAAACTAAAAGAAATTCAGGGAGTTTGAGGGGGGTGGGGAGGGGGAAGTTTCAATAAAATGGTCTATTTGTGTATTTACAGCTTTGCGCTTCAAATACTGGATGAAATCAACCAGCGAAATCAAAATCAATATTTTCAATATTATCAAACAAAAAAACAGAATGAATTCAGAAAATATTATATTCTTCCTATTGTGCGTTGGCTGTCTTTCAACTGCAATTGCAAAGTCTCAAACACAATGAAAGGGAAGTTTAATGACTGTTTACTTGAATTTAATTTACGGGGAGGAGAATAACTCAGAAAGAGTATGATATTAAAATCTCAAATACAACCGCATGAACGCATTAGAAGAAATCAATCTTTGAGAGAGAGTATTTAGGAGACAAGTAGTTATCGAAAAATGTTATCAAAAGTAGCCAACAATAAATTTTTGATAATTCAACAAGAAATGAATGATTTGTTCAACTTCAAGTCACAAGGCAGAGAGGTAGTATGCGAATGTTTTTCATTTGAGCTTTTCATGGCTTTTTAGATGAGACTTTCAAACGAACCCTCAATCAATTTATAGCAAAGATCTAAATTATACTGTTAAAAGCCAAGGTTAACAATAAGTTAAATGTTTAGCACAAGTAACTTCTTGTTTTGCACTGAATCCAGATTAAAAGACTAACTCCTTTGCTTCACAGAATGACTGTTGTATGAAATAACTCACATTCTTTCAATCATCGCAATAGCTAAGAGATCATTTCACTTCTAAGCAAATTAATACACTCAAAGTACCAAGTACAGTTTTTTAAAACATCATCAAAGAATCTTCAGACAATTAAAACTTCTTTATTTTCTTGTACTTGGGATGGATTAAATCATTTGTTTAAGGTTGGGAATTTTGAATTTATTCTTTTCTATAATTGTAAGTCAATGATTGGCGTCTAAACCAAAATTTAGGTTTGAAATCCTAAAAATAAGAAGAAGAATAAAATCTGAATTGATTAGTAGTTTTCTGTCAGATTAGATTAACTCAGAAGGGCAAATAATTCAATAGATTCTGTTGTTTGAAGTAAATGAAACGATCTTTTGTGGGGAAAAAGGAAAAAATAATATAGTCTAAGTATCACAGCCTTGATGCTTCAAATGTTTAGATGGTTAGGGGGAGGAAAATCAAATATCAAATCAAAGAAAACATTCAAAAAAACGCAAAAACACAACATGAATAAAGCAATTATTGTAGCTTTCATCTTGAGCGTTGCCTGCTTTTCAACGGCATTGGCAAAGTCTCAAACTCAATAATCGAGTTCAGCAGAATAAGTCATCAATAAGGCTGCCTTTAAAAATCCTAACTTTTAATCAGAATAGTACTAGCTCTTCTTTAAATGGGTGAAAAATCACTGTAAAGTGACCTTTGCATAAACTATCATTCGGACATTTGTTCTTTAAAGTCTTCTCGATATGAAATCCTGTATCTCCGCTCTCCCTTCTACTTGTCCTACCTGTACCGATAATGGAGATATTAAGGTATCTGTCGTAAAAGAGCTGTATCAGGCGTGGAGATCAATCACTGAGGGAGCTAAATACTTCCAGAAGAATTTGAGAAAAACGTTTTGAGAAATAAATCGAAATTGCTTCTCTAGCAAAAAATTATTTCTTTAAATATTATATATTAGTCCTCATACACAATAAAACAAAGAAAGAAAGGAATAAAGGATGGTTTATTGAAATTGTTTAGGTGCGTTTATGCTTTGATGAATCCTTCTCAACATTCCTCTATTGTTAAATAAAATAGTTAAATGAATGAACATTTTGGGAGTAAAGATAGAGATTAATTAATAATTTATTGTATTTAAACAGACACTTACAACAATACCAACAATAGCATGACTATTAAAGATAATTGTGCCTCTAAGATTTTGCTGAATTTGCTATTAAATATTTCAATAGAAATTCAAAGAATCAAATAGATATTTCAAGATAAGCTTCAATGATCTACATAGTTTGTTATACTTTGAGCCATTCCATTCTAGTCCAAAACCATGCTATTACTGTGAGTTATAATCAACTTTCAAGCATAGATACCAATAAACCTTCATTTTTCTATTTCTCTTTTTATTTTCAGAGGACAAGGACGTAAACATTGAGAGATTTCTTGAGCTGAAGAAAGACATATTATCAAATAAGATCAAACTCAGCTTTCTTTTTGAATAAACTGCACAATCCCAATAAAATCCTGATTTTTGTCAGTTTTTGAAAAAATAAGCAATAACTACTTTTCCTTAGTGGATGTGCATTCTTTAATTAGATGTACTAAAATGAAAACAAAACGATATATGAACATCCTTCAAGTTGAAAAACTGCCATATTTTCAAATCTTTAACGAATGTGCTGAGAGGCATGACTGCGTTAAGAAACATTCCAAGAGTTTAGGCAAGTGTTATTTGAACTTCAATTGAAGACAACCTGATATTATTTTTTCTTCGATAGATAGTTTTCACATTTTAAAGAGAAAAGTATTTAAATTGAAGTGTAATAAAGGATCTAGGGTCGGATAAAGAAATTTAAGATATGATATTTTTGCGTAGTTTTTTCATCAAGTTCGTATTGATTTAAGTTATCAATCTAAAAGCTAAATATTACAATTATTTTCTTAAATCTATTTATATTTTATCAGCTCAATTTTTCTTAATTTTTTTTCTTTGATGTGATTTTTATTCAATCGCTTCTGCATCATCTTCCTCTTCTTCTTCCTCCTCCTCCTCATCAAATTCTTCATCTTCATCATCTTCTTCTCCCTCTTCATCATCTGATTCTCCTTAGATATCATTGTTTCCATCATCGTCATCGGCTCCCTCATCGAAACCATCTGAATCCTCGCCTTCTGGAAGCACTTGATTCTCCTAAAAAATATTTAAAACATTTATTACAATCAAACAATCAATAAATAAGAGAAAACTAATGCGAATCTTCTCTTTATTTTATGCAAAAAGTAGACTCCAAAATGATGCTGTAGTTTTTTTATTTATTCTTTGTTACAAAACTGTTAATTCTTTTCGATTATGATTTACCTCTGAATCTTCGTCAAGGGAAAGATCATTGTCATCTTCACCACTTTCTTCATCTTCATTGTCGATTCCTTCTTCATCATCATATTATATTTACGCACCTTCAGCATTATGGTTATCTAGAATTCCAAGTTAGTTTATTTCTTCAAAGACTTTCTCTCTGTATTCAGGGAGTAATGCAACACTGCATCCCATGAAATCTAATTGGAACAGTTTAGGTAATTGTTTAAGGACTTTCACCTCCTCAATTGTGTTGATCTTATTGGAAGTTAGTGTCAAAGATTGGAGCTCTTATAATTTCAAAAGACTCTTGAGACCTTCTCCAGTGATTTGATTACCATTTAGTTCAAGTCTGATTAAGCTAGGTAGATCAGGGAAATTCTCCAAGGAATTGAGTTAGCATTCATTTAATGATAATGATGTCAAATTAGAGTAGCCCTCCAATGTCTTTCTAAGTTTATCAGATATTTTCCCAATATTCAAGGAGTCCAAAATCAATTCTTCGACTTCCAGTGGTTGCATTTTGTTAGTTTGATCATTAATGCACTTTAAAATATCTGTCGACATATCTAATTCAGTAGATAACTTTGTTATTAAGACAAATATTCTTGTTTGTTTATAAATTAGTTTGTATTATTTATTTGATTATTTTCTCATGTGATTTCCTACTATTATTTATATTTAATCCTCTTTCCCTTTCAGTTCAAACATAAAAACAAATCATATTTCTTCTAAGTGCTTTTTCCACCTCAAACAGCTAAAATAAAGAAAAAAGATATGCTACTAATTATCTTCTCATTAATGTATGTTGATTAAAAAAATCGAAATTTCTTCTAACTTTTCCTTAGTTAGTCAAAAAAATATTTTTTACATACAAAAAATTAATATCTTCTCTGTTCTTTGAAATTTGTTGTCTTGTGATATTTAGAAAAAAGAACAACCTTCGTCAAATAGGGGGGAGGGGGGGTAGATTCATGAGAAAATAATAACTTTGCTTTCTGATAAATTATTTGAGATACTTTTAGCTGATAAGAAAAAACTAGATTTTAAATCCTAAAAAGACGAAGACAAAAAAGGAAATAGAAGCAAACTCTAAACTTCACTTTTAGATCGGTTTAAGAAAACTAGTAAGAATTGGTTTAAGCATGCATATTGTTTATTAATAATCGAAATGATTTCGGGGATAGGGTTAGTATAAATAAAATTGTCTATTTGTGTATTACAGCTTTGTGCTTCAAATGCTGGACGGAATAACTCAGCAAAATCTAAAAACAATATTACAAAGTATAATTAAACAAAAAAAAAACAGAATGAAATCACTAAAGATTATTTTCTACCTATTGTGCGTTGGCTGTCTTTCAACTGCAATTGCAAAGTCTCAAACCCAATTGCCCCTCACTGTTGATTAAATCCTAGATAAATACTTGTTTAGTAGTAAAAAATTTTTTATTCCTAATTACCTAGATTTCTTTGACTATATGAAGGCAGGCTGCAGGACAACTAATAAAACTTCAGCTGCTCCGAAAATTGTTAAAGAAAGTCTTGCCTAATATCAACTCTGCGTCTAGAATCTCCGCCCTTGTCAGTGGTGTAAATCTGAGGAAATTACTAAGAAAAGGATCATATAAGAATTGACAAGTCTTCAAGTGTACGCTGAGAGTGGAACTCTATCTCTGATCCAGAAAAAATTACAAAGAACCATTTGATTGAAACGAATTACCATGTATACGATTAAGAATTTATATTACATATCAGTCCTTGAAAACATAAGAAAAACAAAAAAGAAAGGGAATTTTACTTTGACTGCTTGCTTAAATTTAATTGCTGTCAAAGTAACTCAGGAAGATTTATGATATTAGAATCTCAAATACAATCGCTTGAACGCATTCGAAGAAATCAATTTTTGACAGCCTTCAGGAGATAAGGAGTTATCGAAAAATGTAATCAAAAGTTGCCAATAATAGATTTTTGATCATTCTAAAAGAAATTATTTGCTCAACTTCAGTCTCAAGGCAGAGACGTAGCAAGCAAACGTTTTTCATTTGAGCTTCTTATGACTTAGATAAGACTTTCAAAGCAACTCTCGATCAATTTATGGGAAAGATCTTCATTATATCATTTGTCAAAGGTTAACAATAAGTTCTTAGTTTAGCAAGTATTAGATTCTTGCTTTGCACTGAATCTAGCATTAAAAGACTAATTCCTTTGCTTCACAGAATGACTGTTGTTTGAGATAACTTACATTCTTTCAATCATTACAATAGCCAGGATATCATTTCACTTCTTAACAAATTATGACACTCAAAGTACTAAGTAGAGTTTTTTAAAGCATCTTAAACGAATCTTCAGACGATTAAAACTCTTTGAGTTTCTTGTCCTTGGGATTGATTAAATCATTTATTTACAGTTGGGAATTTCTAATTTACTTTTTTCTATAATTTAAGTAAACGATTGGCGTCTAAATCCCAAATTTAGGTTTGAAATCCTAAAAATACAAAGAAGAATAGAATTTGAATTGATGAGTAGTTTTCTGTCTATTAGATTAACCAAGAAGGGAAAATGATTCAATCGATTCTGTTGTTTAAAGTAAATGAAATGATCTTTTGTGGGGAAAAAGGAAAAAATAATATAGTTTAAGTATCGCAGCCTTGATGATTCAAATGCTTAGATGGTTAGGGGAGGAAAATCAAATACCAAATCAAAGAAAACATTCAAAAAAAGGCAAAAACACAATATGAATAAAGCAATTATTGTAGCTTTCATCTTGAGCGTTTCCTGCTTTTCAACGGCATTGGCCAAGTCTCAAACCCAATTATCGAGTACAGCAGATAAAGTCATGAATATGTATTTCTATAGAAGTTCTCAATTTTAATCACGCGAGTAATAGATGGTCCTTGCCTGGGTGAAATAAAACTGCTTGATGAGCTGTGGATCATCAATTAATCAGAAATATATTCTTTAAGGTATTACTGAAATGGAATCCTGTATCTTTCGTCTTCCTTCTACTTGCCCTACCTGTACCGATAATGGGGATGTTAAGATATCTGTCTTAAAGTTGTTGTATCAGTTGAAGAAACAACTCAATGAGGGGACTGTCCTTTTCCAGAAGAATTTGAGAAATAAATCCAAATTGCTTCTCTACCATTTATATATTATATATTAATCCTCATACACAATAAAACAAAGAAAGAAAGAAATATAGGAAGGTTTATTGAGATTGTTAATTTGCGTTTATTTATTGGGGAGGATGAATGAATCTATGAGATTGGAGTTGTTAAATCACAAAGTAAACACAAAAGCACTTGAACACATCCCAAGAAATCAGGCAGGAAAACATTCCTCAGGAAAAAAGAAGTTATCGAATAATAAAAACTAAAAATATTTTTTCAATTAATTCGACAAGTAACAATCCTCTATCGATAAATAACTTACAAATCGAAATATCTTCTAACTTTTGGCAACCAAATATTTTTTACATACCAAAAAACTAAAACAACTTCACTTTTCTTTGAAAATTGTTGCCTTATGAAAAATTGAATATATAGCAACATCTGTCAATTTAATTCATGAGAAAATAATAACTTTGCTTTCTGATAAATTAAATTTGAGATACTCTTTTTAGCTGATAAGAAATAAAACTAGATTTTAAATTCTAAAAAGACAAAGACAAAGAAGGGGAATAGATGCAAATTCTAAACTTCACTCTTCGATCCAGTGTAAATAAACTAGAAGGATAATAGGTTTAAGCATGTATTTTGTTTATTTTAATTGGAAATGATTTCGGGAGAATTTAAGGGGAGGAGGGTAAAGTTTTAATAAAAATGATCTATTTGTATATTACAGCCTTGTGGTTCAAATCCTGAATGCAATCAATCAGCAAAATCAGAAACAATATACAAAAAACAAAATCTAACAAACAAAAAACAGAATGAAATCAGTAAATATTGTTTTCTTCCTATTGTGCGTTTGCTGCCTTTCAACTGCAATTGCAAAGTCCCAAACCCAATAAAAGGCTCTCGCAATAGATTAAATTCTAGATAAATACATGTTTAGTAGTATAGATTTTTGGACTCCTGCTTTCATAGATTACTTAAGCTTTATGAAGGCAGGTTGCAGGACAACTAATAGAACTTCGGTTGTTCCGAAAATTGTTAAAGATAGTCTTGCCTAATATCAACTCTGCGTCAAGAATCTCCGCCCTTGTGAGTGGTGTAAATCTGAGGAGAAAACTAAGAAAAGGATCTTAGATTTTTTGGGAAAGCTTCCATTGTACGTCGACAATGGAACTCTATATCTGATCCAGGAGAAATTGCAAAGAACCATTTGATTGAAAAGAATCATCATATTTGGGATTAAGCATTTATATTACATATCAGTCCTGAAAATATAAGAGAAATAAAAAATAAAGGGAAGTTTAATATGACTGTTTACTTGAAAATAATTGCTGGGGAGGAGAATAACTAAGGAAGATGTATGATATTAGAATCTCAAATACAGCCGTTTGAACGCATACGAAAAAATCAATCTTTGACAGCCTTCAGGAAACAAACTAGTTATCGAAATATGTAATCAAAAGTAGCCAATATTAAATTTTCGATAATTCTACAAGAAATGATCTAAATTATACCATTTGTAGCCAAGGTTAACAATAAGATTATCAAGTGCTTAGCTTCTTGTTTTGCACTGAATCTAGCATTAAAAGTCTAATTCCTTTGCTTCACAAAATTACTGTTGTTTAAGATAACTTTTTTTCTTTCAATCATCGCAATAGCCATGAGGCCAGGATATCATTTCACTTTTAAATAAATTTATCACTCAAAGTATCAAGTAGAATTTTTTAAAGAATCATGACAGAATCTGAGATGATTAAAACACCCTTATTTTCTTGTCCTTGGGATTGATTAAATGATTTATTTACAGTTAAGGATTTCTAATTTACTTTTTTCAAAAATTTAAGTAAACGATTAGCGTCTAAACCCCAAATTTAGGTTTGAAATCCTAAAAATACGAAGAAGAAGAAGAAGAAGAATAGAAGTTGGATTGATAATTAGCTTTCTAACAGTTTAGATTAATCCAGAAGGGCAAATAATACGATCGATTCTGTTGTTTGAAGTTCATAAAACTATCTTCTGTGGGAAAAAGTAAAAAATAAACAAGTATAAATATATCAGTTTTGATGCTTCAAATGCTGAGATGATTATGGGGGAGAGAAATCCAAAATCTAATGAAAGAAAAGATTCAAAAAACCCCAAAAATAATATGAATAAAACAATTATTTTAGCTTTAATCTTGAGAATTGCCTGGTTTTGAACAGCATTAGCAAAGTCTCAAACCCAAGAATCGACTTCAGCAGATTAAGTCATCAATAAGCATTTCTAAAGATGCCCTAAATTCTAATCACGCGAGCAATAGATGTCCTTGACTGGGTGAAATAAAACTGTTGGATGAACAGTGGAGCATCAATTAATCCGAAATATGTTCTTTCTGGTATTTCCAAAATGAAATCTTGTATCTTGCATCTCTCTTTTATTTGTCCTACTTGTACCGATAATGGGAATATTATAGTATCTGTCGTAAAGTTGCTGGATCAGCTGAATAAAAAATCAATGAGGGAACTGTCCAATATCAGAAGAATTTGAGAAAAACTTTTTGAGAAATAAATCGAAATTGCTTCTCTAGCATTTATATATTTTTAGTCCTCATACATAATAAAACAAAGAAAGAAAAGGACAGTTTATTGGAGATTGTTTATTTGCGTTTATTTATTGAGGAGGATGAATTAATCTATGAAATTGGAATTGTTAAAAAACATAGTTAAACTCAAGTTTGTTTAAGTCTACAAGAAGCATTTTCCAAAAAGATAGAGAAAGGTATTTTAAAAAGAGAAAATCTTCAATCATTTATGACTAATTCTTACTCGTTTATCTCCAAGTAATTCAATACCTCAAGTGCATGGTAGTTATATTCCCAAAATAAATCGATTGTAAAAAGTCAACTATCAACATTCAAAATGATAACACTTTCTACGTCATTTATGCTTGTGTATTAAAAAAGTATTTCGTAAAAGGAAATACATATGATAAGAATAATAATATAATTAGATAATTGTGCTGTAAGTTTAGAATTAATTAGTAAACAGGTGATGTCAGTGATATCGTAATCAATAAAAAATACTCTTGGTAATTTCACTAAAAAAGTACACTTTTCTATTAGTATTTGAAATGAAATAACTATTTTTTTATTACTTTAAAGTATTAAGAATGAAAGCTAATAAAAAATAAAATAATTATTATTATTATTATTATTAAGTGTTAAAACTATCTAAGAAAAATAATATCAAGTTGCTTGTAATTGAAGTTCAAATATAACTCGCCTTAACTCTTGGAGTGTTTGTTAAGGTAGTCATGTCTCTCAGCACATTCGTTAAAGATTTCAAAATATTGTTGGTTTCAACTTGAAGGGTGTTCATAAATCATTTTTGTTTTATTTTAGTACAACTAATTAGAGAATGCCCATCCACTAAGGAAAGGCACTTATTGCTTATTTTTCCAACAAAAATGACAAAAATCAGGATTTTCATTGAACTTTTTTTGTGTACGAACTATTTATTAGCTTCCCAATTAGTTTGTTTCTTCTTCTTCTTCTAATTATTATATTTTTTATTTAGTTTTGTCTTACATTGATGCTATCTTAGATAAAGATTATTTTAGCTGGAGATACTTCTAATACAACTTCATATTTTTAAGTTTGATTGTGCAGTTTATTCAAAAAGAAAGCTGAGTTTGATCTTATTTGATGATGTGTCTTTCTTCAATTCAAGAAATTTCTCAATGTTTACCTCATTGTCCTCTTTGTAAATAAAAAGAGAAAAAGCAAAATGAAGGATTACTGAATGGAATTTATGCTTGAAAGGTGAAAATAACTCACAGTATTAGCATGGTTTTGGACTAGAATGGAATGGCTTAAAGATAATAAATTATCATATCAGAAATTAAGTTATTACCACCAATTAAATTTTTGGAATTCCCTTTGGATTATTTTCTAAAATGTAATGTAAGAGAGAAAAATCCGTTTTTAAAAAAATATTATTAAGATCACCTTTTGGTATTTTCTCTTACCTTTCTTCTCCCCTGTTACGAGGTTTCTTATTTGTCAGCAAAATAATGAATAATTGAATTATGGAAAAATAATATTTTTTGAGAGTTTGTATTTCCATAAAGATTCTTCTACTTTTGAAAATTATTATCCCTCTTAATTAAGGATTGTTAATAGTTTCAGCTAATTGGCTCTTGGAATCATAATCTTTTCATAGAACAATTAACAACTTTTGAGGCAACAGAGGAGGGAGGAAAGTAGAATCAAAACATAAATCAGAAGATCTTTTTAACAAACAAACGAAATAATGAGTTTTTACAAGAAAGAAGTTCCATACGCTTTCTCCCCTAATACCAGCGGAAAATCTAGATAACTATCCC
>Ga0302271_10000586_pt1 | contig 35964 bp, 16 predicted proteins | sample III_Bog_N1_1_FD_198767 | JGI IMG/M metagenome (GOLD analysis project Ga0302271, IMG submission 198767) | Peat permafrost microbial communities from Stordalen Mire near Abisko, Sweden - III_Bog_N1_1 | ecosystem: Environmental > Terrestrial > Soil > Wetlands > Peat | place: Sweden: Abisko... | reverse complement strand
TAATCCTCGAACACCTAAAATGAATCCCTCTGCTAATAACCCTAGATCGAACTCTTTTGCATCGTCATCAGAAATTAGAAAAAAATCAATCTTATGATCCCACAGAGTTTTCGAGTAGTTAAAGGAGAAAAAAATCAAGTAAAATATAAAGTTGATAGTTTTAAGGTAATTTAACTTCATTTTTATAAATAAGAAAGAGAACTTCAAAGAAGAAGGGATCTAAAATATCACAATCTTTCAATCAGAAAGCAAATGATATTATTTGAAATAAGTTGCTTACTATTTAGATATAAGACACAAAAGCTACCTTGGTAATATAAATTGATTACATTCAAACATTCATGTTAAATATAAATAAATTCTCTTGTTATCTAACTTAAATTCGTTTCTCACATGAAATTGCATTGCAGCAACTCTAGCAATATCTGATTAGATGTCTGCACAAAGAACCTGATACTTTTATTGTAAAAGAAGTTTCTATCATCCAAATCGAACTTCAAATACCGCTTCTCCGAGAGATCTGACATGGTCAATACTTTCTTCTTAAGATTCAAAAATACATTCAGAATCTCCACTGAAGAGCGTCCTTCTTCTTGTTCTTCACCGTCATCATCTTGTCCATTACTCGTTGTACTTTTTTTAGCCGAGTTATCGTTACTTCCTAGCATTCCACTGTTCATGTTCATATTTTTCAAGCGATTTTGAAGTCCTTATGAATTCATTAGTTTCTAACCTTCCGAAGAGCTTCTGCTGGTGTCATCTTCATCAGATTCATTATCAGAATATTCTATTTTCTCTGTTTTTCTATTAAACAAATCAATTCCAGGTCCTTCTGTTCGACATTACCCGAAAATCTACTCTGAACAGCCCATGCAAGCACCCACAAAATGAGAAGATTTAACATTCGGCACAACTTTCATTCCTTTTTGATTATCAATTACAATCCCGACATAGATCCCACATTTCAAAGGTGCAGACAATCTAATCTGCAGATGTGTTTACTGTGGAAGAATATTGCTGAAAAAAAACACAGGCTGCTTTGTTCTCTTAACACAGACACTCTTTTCATCAGGTTTAAAGTCAATTTTATCACGATTTGCTGGGATTGTTGAGAAGCTAATGCCTTAGGTTGAATTATTCCAAGCAAGATACTCCGAAGAAGATATACTACTGTTGTCTTGCTAGTCTTATAATTGCTAGAATTGGTCATTAGTGTTCAAGCAAGGAGATACGTTTTTCTACAGAAAGATATTCACCTCTGTTAGTTAAGTCTTAATATTGTTGAATTCTTACTCGATGAGGGAAAAATCGATCAATGACGGTGAAGCTAGCTTTGGGGATTCAAAATATTTAAATCCAAATCGCTAATTCAGCAATCCCTTGAATTACTGTTGTCTGTTGAGCTAATCACTAACAAACTATCCAATTTCTCTTTCTTATTCTGCCATGTGTTGTCTACTCATTCCTTGCGATTAGCTGTCAGCTAATTACTTAACCATTCTTCTGATTCCATCTAATTAGCAACATTCCGTAATATAACTCTGAGCTAGCCCTTCAAGTTTTGCTTCATTTTGTCTTTTTTCTTCTTAGCACATTCTGAGAAGATTCTATGCAATTTCTTCCATTTTTTATTTCATAATATTCAGTGTTCTATTGCAGATTTCAATAACCTTGCTCGTGTAGTCGTTTGTTTAACCTTTTAGATACTATTGGAATATTCTCAGATAACTATCCTATGGCCAATTCATGAGATCCATGGATTGTTCATTTTTAGACATCAGTTCAGATAGGCATACACATTTTTATTTATGCCTGGAATAATGCTCGGTGAACTCACAATCTTGACATATTAGTCTTTGGTAGTCACAATATTAATCTAAGCACACCTTCTCGACTAGTTTAGATGTGTGTACTCTGCATCTCAACTCGAGTTAAGCATTGTTTTAAGGAGGCTTCGAAATGGAGCTTTATTCGTTTTGAGAAATCTCACCATGAGAGGAAGAAGCAGACTAAGGATTATTTGGTTTTTCAGTTAAATCAATGCTCTCGTTCTGATCCTATTGAGGTTTTAAGAAAACATTCAGTTATTATTGGTCGGTTTTGTTTGGAATATTCTATGAGGATACCTTTGTGTTTTACACACTATTTGAGGGCTACTTAAGGAGTCTATTGAATATAATCTCATTGCTGTTTGCGTGATTGCCACTAAGCTAGTTGTTAGTGATCTGCTAAGAGCTACTATTGCTGTCTGAGTTGTTGCTGCTGGTTTAGTGGATGCTTTCTGAATGTTAAGTAGAAACTTAAGATATCCTATTCTTCTATGCCAAATCAAGATATTTACTGTTGCTGTTATTGCTGTTGCTATTGGTGCTTGTTTAGAATGGTAGATTGAACTTCTTAGGGCTTGGAATCATAGCAGGGATCTTAGCGCTGCTAGTGTTTCCTTCAAGAGAAGAGTTAGATTTAATTTAACCTTGGACTATTTCGTCTATTCTCGTTTAGCTTCTCTAGTTAGCTTTAGAGGAATCCAGTGGGTTAGTTTATAACTGATGTTGTCTGATTCCATAATTGTAATTTGTACTACCTTCACTGTTTCTAAACGGTCCAATAGGAGCATCTAATTTCTTTGGATACGAGTCACTCGAGACTGTATGCTAGACCGCATTGATCCCTTGAACTGATGGAGCATTTCCGAATTGTTTTGAAGGTCTAGACATTCAAAAAATAGTAATGATTTTCAAGATTATTAGATTTTTCTTGTTAACAAATAGAACGAAGTATTATCACGTTGAGACTGATTAAATATCACCAAATAACAATTGTTTCTCTTTTGTTAAATGTTATTTCTATGCGAGAAAAGGTATTTCACAAGCTGAATAGAGTTATTTACAATCTTATTTCAGATGTCTCTTATGAATTTATCGATATCTTTCTGCAATTGTTACAATTAATTAATTGCCCATTTAAAAATTATCCTTACACTTTTCTAGTACCAAGGGAATCTTGAAATAACATGGAAAATGTGTCTTTTTTTGGATTACACCAATTAGCATCCTTAGAAATACCCCTCCATTTATTATGAATCCTTAGAGATCCTTCTTTATCTTATCTTCCATTAATTGTGGCTATTCTATTTCAAAATAACCACTTCTATTTTCTTATATTTTAGCTATTTATATTTTTCTCCCTTTCTCTTTCTCCATCCCTTATTACTATTAATAATTTCAAGATTATCCTTACTCTGGGTCTGCTGGGGGGAATCCAAAGGATACTTTTGATATAATTTCATTCTAAACTCATGAATTCCTGGTATTTATTCCCCACACACTTTCTTCTGTAACAAAATTTCAATATCCTTTTTTATTGTGTTTATTTTAGAAAACTCAAAGGTTCTGATACAATGTAAGAAAGAGTTTTAGTTCTACAGATTATAATTAATAGTTTTAATGTACTATTTGATGTTGTGTTAAGATGGATTTCGGAGTGAATACGCAAAATGTTTGCTATGAAATTGAATATGATTATTTATTGGAGAGGATAAGCAAAAAATCGAAAGAAAAGACAAAAATACAAAATTTCACCCATAATAAAAATATCTTCTTGCTGAATTAAGCGAGTCTACAAAGATTACCATCCTTTTCTAAAATTTCAGTGATATTTTTGAAATATCTTCCAAGAATCCCAGCGAGAATTTATCAAAGACCACAAAGGGAATGTTAAACAGTATGCACTTGCTCAAATTGATGCTAATGTGATGATATTTTGTTTATTACTCAATTAAGTGGACTTTCAGTGAAACATTTGACAAAACAATCAAATCAAGATGAGCAAGGCATTTTTTCAATTATTTTAGAAATAAAAACATGATTGATAGTAAAATTTAAAGATGTTAGTACATGCTTGTCACTGGATATAACAACCCCAATGAGGATTAAATATAAAATGTAATAAAGTTTTTCTTGATGACTCAAGAAACATAAGTAAATTAATATTGGCTTGAAAGAGATGGATTGATTGTTTTTTACAATACCATATGTAATCAATCAACTAATAAGGATACTAGAGACATTGCCATTTTAAATATACTTCCCACTGTTCTTCTTGGAATAAAATATGGACAATTTCTAGTTTCTTAGGTTTCATATGACTAAGAAGGAGTTATTTTCTTTTTTTTTTATTAGGGAAATGAATAAAGAAAGTTCGATTTAAATTATAAAAATATCTTATTGAATAGAAACCATAGATATTACTATTTAAATTAAGTAATCTCTTAAATTTTAAAAAGATCAAGATCAATGCTATTGCTCACAAAAAGCACATATGAATTTACCAAGATTAAGAGGAGGATTGCTTTTTGGATCCATTATTCATCGAATGGTATGAGAGAAGATAAACAACAACTGATTATTTCATAAAAAGATTATTGATTGACTGGGATTAGAAAAATTACTGTATAATAATAATAAAAAATATTAATAAAAGAAATGGAGAAATTAAATAATTATCATTTGGGATATCAGCTAATAATCTTCTTGGATGGACACAAAGATACTAGATTATCATTGCTTTAATTTCACAACAAAAAAAAGATTAATAATTTTACAGATCTTGAACTCATCTTCCCTCCTGAAAAGAGAATCAGATTAAATTTGAATTCTAAATTTAGTTTCGAAATAACATATAAACACAAACATCATATCATAGATCATACCCTTTAAGCTACTCTGATAAGGATTTAAACATAAATAGCCTTCTCTCTCTATCTCTCACAGTCTTTTTTTTCAGATCTCCACCAAAAACAATCCTATTATTCCTTCATCCTTTTCTTATCTCCCCCTCTTCCCTTTTGTTCACATTGACAACAACTATCTAAATCCACAGCGCATTTCTTCTATCGACTCCCTCATCTCTGGTAGTTCATTGATATCCTTTTAGTTCTTATTCTTCTTCTATGGATAAAACTTCTCCAGGAAGCTCTATGATTCTTATGTGTATGTCAGTGTCCTATCGAACATTTAAATATAATTCGGATGACTCTACGAAGCAAGCTATTTTTGTCTAATCGCGTGGACTTGTTAAATCATCGTTGGACTTATGTCGATTTAAGTGATCCTTAACCCGAACTATTGTACTTTAATATCATGGATACTCAACTTAGCAGGAATCTTGATTTAGTCAAAAGTATTCACAACAATATCTACACTTTCTGAGATATGTTCTTGCAAGGGATCGTTTCTAGTTTAGAAATTGCTTTTACTTTCGTTATCTGAATGAGCATTTGTGCTATTTCCATTAATGTTTTTGTCATTTTTCATGAACAAGGATGCATTATTTTTTATTTAGCTCATGTGCTGTTCATATTCCCTGTTAATCAACGTTATGAAATTCAGTGAATTACTGATTCTCGTTTGATGATCAAATATCTCCAGCCATCCATTCCGCATGAACACATTAGACATAGAATTCATCTCACTGCCAAGAAGTATCATGAAATTTTTGTTCACACCGAAGTTATACATTGAATCAAAGAACCCGAATTTATCAAATTTTCCCATTGTAAATGCGAAAAACAGCTGCTCCTTCCCTTTATTCATGGAACCAAGCACATCCATAGCACGGAGATAAAATTAATCGTAAAATGCTTTTTCATATTCCTCAATAGTTGGGGAAGGTTTGGAGGGTTTGTTGGTAAGAAGTGGATTAGTAGATGTAGTCTTGCCATTGATATTTGAAGTGTTTTTCGATTAATTATCAAGAAATTAATTGTAATATGATGCATTAGCAGAGTTATTAATCGGTTGTTATTGTTATTGACTTTCGTAAGAAGGAGTATTTCTATTGCTTAAATTACTAATATTGATCGATTATGGAGTAGAATATTATTATTATGAGTTTTATTCTCCAAGTTATCTGCTCATCTGAGAGTTGATACCATTGCTGTGATGTTCATCTTATTCGAAAAATACTTACTCTGGATTAAATTACCCAAGATCATTTTCAGTATTTTAAAAGAATTCTGTGTGTTCCTTAAAGGATTCATTTCCGATTAGATATCCTAGAGTCTACTGGATCCCTTGGGAATTCTCAGATGGGCTAAACAACATTTCACTGAGATTCAAGTCATTCTAAGAATAACTGTGGAAAAGTAAACTATTATTTGGAGTTGTGTCCCTTGGTTCATTGGGTTTCTCAAATAGCTGGAATTAATCCTGTGATGATTCTTACTATTACTGCTAAAGCTACATTTATTTTTACTACATTCCTTTGATGTATTCCCCTTACTGTTATTCGATTTACTTAGTGCTTTCTATGATAGCTTGATATTTCTCAAGACTCAAAGCAATGTCATGATACTATGAATCTCCATAGCTGCATAATACTTTTATGATAAACTTGAAATCCTCTATTGGTTTGAGTGCGTTATCGACTTGGATTTCTATGCACTAATGCTTTGTATGCTCGATGACTCTTTAGATAGGATTCCATCGATTCTATGGATTCAGCTTAAATCCAATAGGAACATAATCTTAATCATCTGAGTTTCTGTTAAGTTCCAATAAAATATTGCCTTTTAGTAGAAACACCAACTGTTCTTCGATCATTGCAAATGTTGGCTTGTAAGCCTGCAACGCTCGAAGTTTCTTCTTAGTTTTCTTCTTCTTGATTGATTTAGAAGCTTGAACGATGACTATACTGACATTGGTGTTAGAGTTAGCGCTATCGCTGATGATGATAACTGGTTATTGTAAGGACATTTGGGTATCTTCCAATTGAAGTTTTGGTTGTTCCTGCTAAACTGTAGCAGATTCGATGTCCATGAGGTTAACTATGCTAAAAGGATTTTAGATAAAATGACCAAACAAACTTCTTGTATATACTTTTTGGTTTGATCTTTCTCTCTCTTTGTTTCTCTCTTCTACCTTATTTGATTGATTTTCTTTTCCTAGATTGATTTGCATATTATTATTATATAACTAAATAACTCCTGAATTATGTCTTTCTCCTTCATATGGATTATGGAAGCCCAACAATATTCTTATGTGTAATGACACATACCCAGATGAGAGGATTATGATATTATTAATAACTCCCCCAAAAGAAAGAATAACAAAATTTGAGTTAAAACTCCTCCCCTCGAGTTTAGATGTACATTTCAAAAGCTATTACTTCAAGTCCTTACAACAAAAATAGTATCGTTTGACTTGGGATATAGCAACGTAAAAGTCTATTAATAAAATTAAGGAACATTCTTTGATTTGTTTATTTATTTTTTTGGAAGAACAAAGAAAAGGTCATTTCGAATGTTTCGTTTTTAATTTAAATCTCTGTGAAAAAAGCAAAGAAATAAAAAATATTATTATTTTAATAAATTCACATCTTTCTCCCCTCTCTTAACCTTTGTTACTCCCTTTTATTAAATACAATATTATAAGGGGAAAGAAGAGTAAGACAAGTAGGCTTAGAAATTTAAAAAAATGATTCAAAAAGAGATTAGTATGCGGAAGTAATAATTATGAAAATAATCTGAAATTAAAGGGAAGGGAGAGGGAATGAGAGAAAGAGAGAGAGATACTTTCAGGAGAAGGAAACTGAGGAACGCGCGTTTTTCTGTTATTTTTCATGTTGAATGGTTTAAGATAGTTTGTTGTCTTGAAGAAATGTTTAGAATGACAAGATTAGTTGGTTGCTTTTGAATATGTAATTTGAGAGATTTATGAAGGTAATGGAACAATTAAAGAAACCTTCGAAGAATCATGGTTATTTCTTTAGGAAAGGCAGCAGTGTTGACTTCTATTGTTTCTAAGTTTTCAAAAAGATGCCAGACAAATGCAAATTAAACAAGTTTCTTCGAGCAATTAAAAAAGGTTCCTTACAAATAAAATACAGCTATTAGATTGATAGGGAAAACAATTTGCTTGAAATTTAGTATTGTTATTATTTTTTAGGTAATCAGCCAGGAAATTCTTCCCAAAAAGCTCTATAAAAAATCAAGAAAATGAGAGTAAAATTGATTATTATTTATTTAAAAAGAGATACAGTATCTATGCAATAATTTATGATTTTTGCTTAAGAGGTAAAAAACAAATATGGCAGATAATATTTAGATTACAAATTTTAAGAATTCTTATTTTTATTGAAGGGGGGTAGCTGCTATTTCCTGCGAACCAATCTTCGAGAGAACAACAATCAGTATTTTCTGGAGGGATAGATAGAAGCAGAAGGGTTTATTGTTGTTTTTAGAGATAATAAACAGGAAATAATAGTTAGGGGAAAAGAAGTAAACAGCAGACAGAACATAATGAATGAGAAGATAGAGAGATATTCTTTAGATTCAAGGGAAACATTTAGTTCTTTTGAAACTTTTCTCTATTTTTGCTAGTTTTCTTATCATTTTTTTGCTTTATTTCTTCTGAAAATTGGCCTTATTATCTTCTCTGTGATGTCTATTTTCACTAGCAAAAATGAATGTTCGATGAGTTACAAATCTGCCATTTTTCGCAATGGAATTATCCTATACCCAGGTCTTAACACATCAACTGGGACAGCGAACGATCCAAGATGTGTATCAGCACCGACATCACTGTCTAATACTCTAAAAACCAACATAGCTAACTCAGGACAAGCAAAGTTAAATGTGTATGTATCACTGTCCCAAATTGGATGAAATCCATTATCCGATATGATCCTTGTTAGTTATGGTTTGTTATTTCGTTCATCGAAGTCTGTCCCTTTAATAAACAGCTAAACATAAGGATCAACAACGTCGAAAGTATCATTCTCGAAATTCTCAGGACGGAGTTATTATCCACTGATAATCTTGATTTTAACGATTTTGATAATTTTTTTCATTAAACTTGGAACATATGTCTTTTTTGCATTGTGCATCATGAAATTTGGTTTAAGTAAATATCCAGAGCGGACACCACCGTTTTGTTGGAATAATGATTGGTTAAGAAGCATAGGTAGATCGCAAGTCTAGAAGTTCAATGCTACAAACTAGCATCCACTGATGAATCCTTTAATAGGATCGAAGTTCGAGGAATCAACTCTCAGTGCTGAAGGGTACAACCTAATGAAAGATTTTTTCAGTAATTCCACTAATTCCTTAGGATGAGATCGTAGAAGTCTATGGTACTTTATCTCACTAATAGAGCTGATTTCCCAGCATGTTTTCTTTGTATTTTTGAGGTTCACATGACAACCAAAAAGCCCTGTAGCTTATAAAAACTCCTTACATTCTTTGTTTTTCTTTTTGTTAGAAGATTTCTTCTTTTCTTCAAGATTCTAGTCGTCATCTTCTTGATTTTTGAGAGTTTGATTCTTGGCAAAAGTCTCTTTTTTTCTTAAAGTTACACGTGATTTTAGTGTGCCTTTTGAAGTTAAACCGTTCCCTGTAGGATTCATTGTATTTCGAGAACTTAATTTAGCAGGAGTTTATTAAGGAGTCCCAGAGACAGGTACAGCAAGACCAGAAGGAATATTATCTTAAGCATTTCCTCCATTTTTATGGTTAGTTTTAGTATTTCCAGGATACTCCAAAGGTGGAGGAAGTAAAAATGATTCATTTTTCAAAATATGGCTTTCGGTTTTTTTAATGATCGCAGCTAGAAAACCATTTTCACCACTTTGACTCTTTCTGAATTTATTTTTATCATCTTTTTCAAGATTATTATTCTCCACTGTAGTTTCGTTATTCATTTCAAGCTTCTAACTATCTAATTTACTATTTCCTTCTGCTATGTTCTTCTATGGATTATTAATAATTTACATTTTATCCATATTCAAATTATCCATAGACAAAATAGGTGTTTCTGGAGGATATTCTTCCAATGATTCCATATCACCTAATGTCGAAAGAACCTATGTATCAGATCTTGAGAATACTTCAGGTTTATTCTAGAAGTACTTTAAATTTTCTTCATATTCTTCCTATTCAGTTTTCTCTTTTTCTTATGCTTTTCTATGCTCCCTTTGTAGCACTTCGATATTGATTTAATTGTAATTGTCTCTCACTAAAAAACTTTCACCTCCTATTATCTTTATCACAGGCTTAATATCTTATTCCCTGTGAATATTTTATTCCTATTAGTTGGCTGGATTCTTCTGATCTACCCATCGATCACTCAGATTATTAAAACTCTAAAGATTCTAAATTATCTAATACTTTTCATTGGGTTTTTCTTCAGAATTATCTCTACGTCTATTAGTTTCAGGCAACTATGCATGATTTAGATGTTCTAATACTTTATCTTATGCTTTCTCTGAGAAAATCTCCTTAGCATTATCTTGGTATTCTTCCTCTCCTTCTGAAAATACACCATCAGGTACTAGAGACTTGACTAGTGATCCTTGTGATTTTAACACAGGTAGATTAGAACCACCCATGATCATACCACTTTCACAACCGAGTCCATTTTAAAAATTATTATTATTATTGTAGTAATTCTAGCTGTTTTTCATTGAATGTAGAGCTTTTTCTTATTCAGATTGCTATTTAGATGAAATCATCTGCAAGATATGCTTTTGTTAGTCAGAATCTTTTTATAGAAAAATTGATTTTTTCTTCCCATTTTCTAAGTTCTTCGCGAACTGTTCGTTCTATGTAAAATCAGGAATAATGTTCTTGATGTCTTCATAAATTGCAAGATCACTTTAGCTCTCAGTCTCTTCATCCTCATCACTTTCACTGATATAGCCCATTTCGAGGTCTTCATTAACAGCTTTCTCAACGTTTCCTTTGCTTTTTACAATGATCTTTTCTTGTAATTAATTTGGAGATAAATAATATTCAAAATCTTAGTAATCTGATGGGACAATTAACAGCTTATCTTAGAATATTTCTTTTAAATACACTGCCATTTTTCTAGTCTACTCTACACAGCAGTGATTCTCGAAAGATATTACTACTGGAAACAATGAGATTCTAAAAGCGTATTCGTTAATTGTTTGGACTACATCCTTGAAAAATATCTTCGATGTTAAGGTATGACCATGATAGACAATAGGCTCACCATTCTCACCATCCTATTATGAATCAAAAAGAAGAAAAAACATTTATTTTTTTCACTTAAAAATCATAATATTTTTGTAATACCCAGCAATCTATCTCGACGCATCTGCAACCGTTCAGAAACGCATTGATGTACGCCTAGCAAGAAGAGTCACTTGTGAGTTGATTTGCCATTAAATATGTGTTATGCGAGGAATTAACGAAATAATCTGACAGTGGTAGATCCATGTTCTGTTACAGGGAAAAAGAAATAAGAAAAATAAAAAACAAGTTTTTTGTGTATGTATTATGCTGATTTACTTAGTGTAATTCCTCCGTTTATGGGTCGAAGATGCTATTTTCTTAACTGAAAATGAAATTGGAGAATTCATAGAAAGATATTTTCAAATTTTTTAGAGTATCTTTGGATAAGACTGTTGATTCCCTCCGATTTCGTTCACAAATCTATTGTGTTTTTGGATCCTTAGTAGGTTTCTTGGAAAGAAACGAGAACAAGTCAGCGATTTCTTGGGTTGAAAAGATCTAATGCTGCTCATTTCTCTAAAAAAGTTGAAATTAAGCTATTGTCATGATTGGGTGTTGATCATTAGAATTCGCAATGTATTCTCCACAATATTTCTTGAAAATCTAAGCAAGTTCCTCTTTTCTGCTAATATCAGTGATAACATTAAGGAATTCGTTTTGATCGATTTCTCCATTCTTATTCACATCATATTTCTCGAATAGCTTTGTGAGGTATTTTCTGTCAATGTTGATGTGTAGTTCTTAAAGTAATCTCTTCGTTTCTTCTATGCTTAATTGCTTGCTACCGTCTTTATCTGCGCTCAGAAAAAGATTATTCGCGAGATGTTTCACTTGATCCTGTCGCTTTTCCCTGGTTTTTGAGAACAAAAAATAAATAAATTTTACCAATTTTTTGGATTAAAAAATAAAGTTCTAAGAATTCTAGTTGATTATCATATTCTGTAAAATTAATGAAAGTCAAAATGCATAAAACTCTCTATCCTTCCCTTCTACCTTCTTCCAATTCAATTCCTTATTCTCTCCCTAATTACTTGAAGTAAACTATGAGTTTGTTGTTTACAAGAAATCTTTTTGAACTGAATTATACGCAAAGTGCTGGACACCAGCATAGAAACTGTCTCGTTCTTTGGCAGTCTGAAATTCGAGCACAAACTCATCTAGATTCGTCTGGATACGCAAAAAATGTCCCTGATTCTCTTCTTTGTCCTTCCCTTTCCAGTGCACTTCAGTCGAGAAATCTTTGACATCTCCCAGATGAATCCTAGATTTGGTGAATGGCTTGGAAGGTGAAATCCATTGGAGGAATCTCGTGTCATCTTCTAAAATATAGAAAAACCGCAAATGATACTTTATTTTATCCTTCTTGAAGTGCTTGCTAACGAATGTCCCATAGCACAGCGCATCCATTCCAGTCTTTAATGTTTCCTAAGAAAACTCTACTTGCTTGAATTTCACATCCACGCTTTTTGAGAGCAATTTTTTCATATGCTTCCAGCTCAGATATCACCGCTTGTGAGCTATTAAATGCAAAGAAATTAAATTTTTTTCTCCCGTAATTTTGATTGTTTTCGTTGAGATGAGTGCTAGAATTGAGAGGGGAGGAGAAGGCTCTAAGTTATGGATAAATAAAAAAACAAAAAATAATGTAAGATATTATTATTTTTGTTCATGCATTAATTGGGGAGGAATCAAAGACCAAATTCATATGGAAGTCACCTTAAAATGCCAAAATAATCTATCTATTACATGCTAGTGAAGAAAGCGATCTTACTCAGAGACATTCAATCAAAGGGAGAATGTGTATTTTAAGACAAACAAAATAATTATTCATTAATTGTTACTTCTTTAATAAATTAAAAATCCAGCAGGATATTTTTATTTCTATCGTTTTCGAGAGTCTTATTCGATAGAAATCTCATATAAAATGTTCATTTATATCATTTAAAACTCAATTATCCTAGGATTCTTGCTTTTTTATGCGTCTTATTACTTTTCTTTTTACTTTTTTTTTATTTTTAGGTTATTTTTACAAAATTAAAAAAACTCATTTCAATTGAGATTTGTTAACCAGTGCTACTATTTCTTTTTATATTACCAAATAAATAGTACTAGAGAACATTAATTGCAAGTTAAACATTGAATAAGTCATTTGTTAATTCCAGGATAGTTTAAAATAATATCCCAAGCATTTTATGATTTTTATTTTATCCACTTGAATAATTTCTTGTAGTAGATTGGTAAAAAAATGAAGATTTTAAGCCATTGATTTGAAGATCATATTGATTTAATGTGCAATCTTTGATGGCGATAAAGAAATCTTATATAAATGGTAATTATTAATTGAAAAATTTAGACTTTGATACTTTTACATCCTGTAATCCAATAATGCTCTCAGTATCAATTTATTTTTTCATAAAACCGTTAGCTTTCTTTGTTGAGTTAAAGAATTAAAAAAGAATTTTAGCCAATATTGCAGAATTAAAAGAACATTGTTGTATTTAAATTACCATATTCTGTTTGTTTGCCACCTAAAGTATGGATTTATTCATAATTTGCTTTCTTATGATCCTCATCATTTAATAAGAGAACACTATTCAAGCATCTTGAACTGTTTTAGTTCTTCAAAAATAAATTAAATACTTCTAGAATTATTGTACTAACTATTTTAAAAAGTTTTATTTAATCAATGTTTAACAATTATCAAAAAAAAAATAATCTTTTATTATCCTTCCTAGCTACTTTCTTTATGCTTTTCCAAAATCAGCTACTCCTTTTGTTTAATAACTATTTTTAAATGAATTATTTATTCTGCTGATACATTTTTCTATTTGCATTAATGGAAAGCAATAATTATATCTTGATGAATTCATTTTGTTAAGCAATAAACAAGAAAAACATCAAAAATCAAAAGTAAATCACAAATTCTCAAAAAAATCAATAAAATCAAAAGTTGTTGTTTGAGTGTTGGTTCACTTTGTACTTTTAAAAATAATTACAAGAGTAAGAGAGAGAGCCAACAAAAATGTATTCGCATTTAAATGTCAGAGAAAGATAAAAATGGAGGTTATAACTTCAAAATCAAAGAAAAATGTCTGAAATTGAATTGAAGGTAATATCTGATCTCTTTTTGTTTTTAATCTTTTTCTTGAAAATGTTATGATTTTGATTGAATGAAAAACAAAATAAGGTGGAAATATTATTAGATTTCTTTAATAAAAACTAAATCGATTGATTGGTTGATTGGTTCTCTTTGAAATTATCCATCAAGAATGAACTCAAATCACATAAGACACATAATCATTCAAGAAATTATAGCAGAAGAACACAACAATAACAACAAATAATATTAATAATTTCTCTTTTAAATTAATGACCTCTCTTCCTGAAAGGAACTAGCTATCATCACACTCAGTGAAACACCCTTACAACATTAGAAAAAGGCAACTGATTGAATCTGTATTTTCTCGTTTTTCATTTGAAGGTAATGAATTCCAACTGGAGCCATAAATGATTTTGAGTGAATCCAAGAAAATCAGCTTGTACGGTTGTAGGAGACTTTGTGCTTAATCTCGACAGTTTGAAGTTGTGCTCAAAGTCAGAATCCAACAGTTAGATGATCTTAGAACAGAACTATTATTCGTCAAGAGAATCAAAAAGACTATTAAAAAGTTGAATATTTGTGCTTACATAGTCAAACATTTCGCTGTAGGATTCGCCAATAACATCTTCGCTCTATGCACTGAATTCATTCAAAGTAATGGAAATATTAAACATTTATAAATTAGGGATTTCCTCTTCGATGTTAGTTTTAAAATAAACTTTAAATAATTCATAGCTGGATGTACTTTTTACTATTTTTTGTTATTTTCTTTAGTTAGCGATCTTCGAAGTTCTCTTTAGCTACAGCCTCTTACATTCTTCGACTTCAGTAGAATCCTCTAAGGTTACATGAAGGCAGCACAATTCCTTAACCAAAATGAGCTTCATCACAACAATATTTCCCTGTCAAATCTCTTTGTAACTCTTGAAAAGCAACCGCTTCTTGGTAATTTATGATTTCCTCCAAAAGTAAACCATTCAATTTTCTTGATTATTTCCTTTGATAGGAAGCGTGAATATCCTGAAAATAGTAGAACCAGAAGATGAAAAAGACAGTTTCTACTTCCTTGGATGGGCATTCATAGAGCTTTTCTGTTATTCTGAGATGGACAAAATGGAATTTGACAAAATCAAAAATAGTTTTGAAGGTGTTTCATTTAAAAATCAAGTACTTCCTCAGAAGCTACAAGATATCCTCAACAGTATGATTCATCTGCATATAATAGCGGATATTGACATACGCAAAGACAAAGAGAATCATGTTTGCTTGAGATTCTAAGAAATTTGTAAGAAGGAATAATTCTTATTTTATCTTGCTTTTGTTAAGATCAGTTTGTGTGCTTTATTTCTAACCAAGGTGAACACGATGAACTAACTTAATAATTCCTCTTGAAGATACTGAAATTGCATTTTCAAGAAGCAAATACCAACAATTTACTCCAAAACTAAGAAAATAAAGAATACAATCCAGATGATGATAAAGAAAATTAATCAGACCTTCAAGATGAATCTAACCAACTAATTACATATCCTACTCACAACTCTCTCTTGAGGACTTCAAATTCTCCCTATCTTGGAAGTTATTTGTCTGCTCATAACTCAGCAGATACCTCTGAACTAATCGAAGCCTATGACACAACCATAACCAAAGACAATAAATAATCTTCAAATCTCAATAAAATACTCTAATCTATTATCGTTGAATCCCATTGGAGAGACTCTACTCCAATCGCCTTGCAGGCTGCAGATTGTATCTAAAAGGAAGACTACAATCGAGCAATATTTCTCTTGAAACTAGCAAAAAATCTCAATCCTTTTAGTAGCTGCATTTACAGTTTATTAGGGTTGTCTTACTAAGGAATAAGCGACTTTCCTCATGCTGCGAAGTCTCATCTTGAGAGTTTCCGCTTAATGCCAAGTTCATGCGTTATTCTCAATCGAATTGGGAGCTTTTACTACAGCCAATAAGCATATAAATCTTCCAATAATTATTTCTTTAAATCTCTTAAAATCAACCCACAAGACATTGAGACTTTAAAGTAAATTGGAGTGAATTCTTTTTAACTAATGGACTACAAAACTACAGAGAAATGTGCCTTAAAGATAATCAGTTTAGCACCTTAGATCCCATCCGGATATCTACTGCTGATCATAGTGTATAGTTCATAGAAACAATATGAAAAAGTCTCATAGGTTTTCGCACTTGGACTGATCAATTGTAAACAAGATAAATTTAACTTTGCGAGCTTAGAGTAGACTTATAATTCGTTTCATAATTAAGAGTAATCCACATGAAAAAGATGATATTTTACAGATTATCATTTGTTGTGTTTGTTATCCATAATTTAGATTGCAATTCATAAAATATTTTCCTTCAAACACACAAAAACAGAACAATTTGTATCTGAAACATCACTAAACCTGCTATTACTACTGCTCCACTTTCTCAACAGTTTAGTTAACTACCACTAATTGATTGTCTTTCCATATTCCATGTACTTCTGTTCCATCATCTTTTTTCGTGTAGACTCCTCTCCCGTTGAACATGTCCTTCTAGAACTCTCCATTATACTTGTCACCATTCTCTAAGTATTAAATACCTTTCCCTTCAAAGCACCCTGCGCTCCATTATCCTTAGTATTCGATATCTCCATTGCTCTTTCTTAAAATTCCCATTCCACTTTGCAATCCATCTTTGAAATTGCCTTCATATTCGCTACCATCCGAGCTAATGAATAATCCTTAGCCATGCCGCTTTGAATTCCAAAATTCACCTTCAAAGTAATTCCCTAAGTAAAATAGGAAAAAAGAAAATCAATTTTTATTAAAAATATGCAAGTTTCAACTGCAAATGTAATAGTGTAAAATAATATTTTTTATCTTTTCTTCACCTTTTTCCTTCCATACATAGATGCCTCTTCCTTATTTTTTATCTGCTCTAAAATCCCCTGTGTAGCTGTCTCCATTTTAGAACAATACTCTCCCTTTTCCTTGCATTTTTCCTTATTAATACTCTCCCTCATAGATCTTTCCAGATTATCTAAAAAACGCTAAGCCCTTTCCATGTGGTATATTAGCTTCTAACTCTCCAATATAAATCAAATCCTGATTCTCATAAAACCCTTTATACGTAGATTCTTTATCTTTCGAGTCTTTTGCAAGATCATTTAATGATAAACTCTTTTCCTTCATGAACAGTGGCTGATAGAAATATCTAGGATGGGTTTTGTCAATATTTCCTAGGACTCTTTACTCGATGTAAGGTAAAATATCAGAATTAAGATATTTCTAGATAACCTCAATATGATTAGTAAAGTCATCTAAACAGATTTACTGCAACTGCTGCTCAACTGAATAGCTAATCTGATCTGCTTCGATTCCAGGAAGTGTTGTGTCACTTTTGTACTTGAGTTTATTGCTGAGAACTTCAATAGCTTCATTGAATTCTTCTAGGCTTTCAAAATCAGCTGTTTTACATCTTCCAATAAGATTACTGGTGTTCAAGAGTTTCGTTTTCTTATTGTGCTAAATCGTTCTTTACTACACATAAGCTTCCACAGCTTTATTGATTTTTGCTTGGAAATCTCTCACCTATTCAATGTCCTTCTGAAGTAAACCATCGCATTGTTCTTGGAATTTCCTGTCGAGTTCCGCTGCAGATGAGAATTTTTCTTCGATTTGAGATAAAAAATCCTTCAACTCTACGCTATCATGTCCTTTATGTTTGCCTTGTATTGTGAGACAGTTTGCACAGATTAGTCCTTTATGCTCACAGAAATAATCCAAGCACACAAGGTTAGGTCGTTTCTTAATGTGATTCAAACAGTGCTTGTTCTTGAAGAACTCCTGCAAACGGGCTTCCATAAAGTAACAAATAATCCAAATATCTGTGTGTGTTTTTGGTAATTAAATATTAATTTATTGTCTTTTGTTCCTGAAATGTTGATTTCTTAGATTTTCTCTTATTTTGAGTAAGCAGTATAACAGTTAGTCTTTCAAGAAAGCAAATAATCAAAAGCTCATTATTATTCACAAAACTTTGGCACTGACACACAGTGAAATAGATACAAACAAAAAAAGAAATGATTTTCTCAAAATCTTATCTTTCAAAATTCTATCATTTTGGTGTTAGTCTCGATGGGCTTTCTGGCTGCCCAGATGAAATGTGATGTACTTTGAAGCTACTCATCTTATGCAGCATATTCGTAGGAAGATGTTGTGATTTGACATTTGCAGGAATTCCTGTTGGTATCTGCTGTTCTTAGATTTTCGTCTTGCTACTTGTTGGGTAAACATAAAAACCTGGAGTAGCTGTATTAGGAGAAACAGCTTCTATTGTTTTCATACTTCTGATGTTTGTGTTCGTAGAAAACGAGCAAAGCTTAACAAATTACTAAGATCCATTATTGTTTCCTGTTTAGTTGCTGCTTTCAGCTGATAATTAGGTATTTATTTATCTTCTGGACCGGAGTGTATTCTATTTCTTTAGTCTCACCTTTTCCTTTTGTTCTATGGACTTCGCTCTGTTTTGGACAATCAAAATAAAAATTATTATTTTTATAAACTCAAATGCATTTCTTACAAGCTTTATGGTATTGCTTGAAGTAGCTCTCTCCAGCTAGATAGTGTTGATAGGTTTATTTAAAGACTGTTGAACTTTCTGTCGATGATCGTTTAATGTAAGGAAACTACAATTCTACGGATTATCATGATAAATGTATCAGTATGGAATCCCGTTAGTGGAACTCCAATATGAGTAAGGACTTCAAATGCATTGTGCAAGCAACTCACAGTGCTGAGTTTAAAGAGAACTCCTATGATGTGCTTCTCATTTGCGAGATTAAAACAGGATTGCAAGAGATCCACTGTGATCAATCCAAATGAAGAGGATGTGCTATTATTTTTAGCAAATAAGAAGAATAAAACATTTTTAAATATTCTCTTTTTTTGTTGTGTTTTACGGTGAGTTGAAGAGCCAAAGTAAGATCGTATGCCATATTGAATTTCGAAGGGAATCAAACAAGGATTCCTACTAGACAACTCTGACAATCAACCCAAGAGTCTAAACAAGTAAGGTCTTACTTGTTCCAATCGGTTAGTTTATCTTATTTGATCAAAATAAAGATTATCAAGAACATATTTCACTTTTTTTAAGGAATTGAACATAAAGAATACAAAAAAATGAATTATTCGACAAAATTACAGTGATGCCTTGTATCTTGATTGGTTGTGTTTTGAAAGCATTGAGGGAAAATACAGTTTTACAAGCGAAATCAAAGGAATTGCTGCAAACTGAAATTATCGACTAGCAAGCAGCATCGTATTTATCATCATCCACACTGAGGTTCTCCAAGACAAAATTCACTATTTTGCCAGAAATAAAAGCACTGTTTTCAATGTCTTGGTGTTTTGTCAGGACTACCATCTTAATCAGGAAGTTCTTTGGAAAGAGGGAAAGAAATAACAAATAAAAATGAAAAAACAAGCCAAAAACTAAACCAAATAGCTTCCAAATTCATATGTTTTATGTTATTCTATTACACTCAAGAGCCTTTAGAAATTCGTAGAGTTATCATCCAGAAACATTTCCAATAGATTCTCAGCTATTTGAGTTGCTTCTGGTTATCCTGTACCTTTAACACTGATACCTCTGAAATAGTTGATTTTCTCAAAGTTCTATTAAATTTGAAACATATTCCTAACGATATTCATACACAGCATGCTGCAAGGATAAGAGTATTTCTCTTGCGATAATATTTTATCCTGTGAAAAACTACTGCTTTTTGACATTTCTTCAAGCACTGACATTTTCTAGAAATTATCAGAAAACAATAAGAGTAAATTAAAGGAAGATATTTAAAATATAGAAAAAAACTAGTTTTTACAGTTTTATCTGAGTTATCAGGGTATGTTTGAAGTAATTTAGATGAATAAAATGCATTTTTTATAAGTTTTTATCCTGGTGCGTTGGCATGCTCGGTTGAACTAATAAGAGCCTTGCTAGATTATGATATTCCTTCATTCTAAAGTGTCTATTTGATCTGAACATTCTTTTAATTTTTTAACTTTAAATTCTGTTTATTCGATGAGTTAATCTTGTTCATTTTCTCCTTCTTTTTCTACATTTTCTCTTAGAATAAAATAATATTTAGATTATCAATATTCTGTAGAGATCCATCAATTTCATGTGGAAACACATATTCCATCAATTTTTCTTCTTTTTCATCTTATTTCTTCCTATTCGATGCTTGTGATTCTAAAGACACCTTTGAATTCTATAAATCCCCTCTGGAAGTCACTGAAAGCAAATTATCGTCTGTTTTAAGAGTCCTAAACATCTTCGTCTGTTAGATTATTAAAAATAATAAGAAATTATGAAAATAATTCAAATAATTTGTATGTTTAGTACAGCTCTCCTAAGTTGTAGTAATCTTCTTTTTTCTTTCTCAGTGATTTTGGCAAGCAGTTTCCTTTAAAGATCAACTGTTTTTTTATTCTCATAAGATTTATCTTTCTTATAGCTGGCTGATTAATCTTTTGATAAAATCATCGCACATAACTCAGCAAACCATGAGCTTTTGTTAATGTATTCAGCAATGTTCAAAAGGTTTTCTTTTGAGAAACCATATCGATTGGCTGAGAAATCTACAATACCTTCAAGTAACTCGTAGATTTAGGTATTGAATGAAACGTCTAATAGACTGAAAAGTAGATTACTGGAGAAAATATGAAAAATTGCAGAATCTTAATCGAATTATATGAGTGTCTCGATGATCTTCACAATATGGTTAATGTTAGCTGAAGATGAATGCTCTGTTTCACTGAGAAAATCCTGCAAAGATTCGACTAGAAAAAAATAAAAAGAAAATCATCTAAAAAAACCATAAAAATAATTTTTTCTGTTGTATTTTCTTACATATTATCTAGAAGAACGATGGGAATGAGTTTATTATGCATTGCAAATTCTATTTGACGCACAATACTTGCATGGCTTTGAAAGACCTCATAGTCTAGGCTTTAAATATTGATTCAGGTGTTTTCTGTGCTTTTTCGAAGCTATTATGTGTTTTAAAGAAAGTTTCTTCTCTTGGAATAGCTCCATCTTGGGATAATATTACCTATGGGAATTAAATCTACCAGATATTAGTCACAGGATTTGCTTCTGGAAAGAATATGAAACTCAGAAACAGCCGAACATTTATCTCCTAGCGAAATAAGTTCATCATGTACTCACTTTTACCAATAATCAGCTGAGACTAATACGACGATTCAGTATCCTCTAAGATAATGATGAATACAATCAATAACAAATATCTTAGTAATGATTAATATTATGTTACTTTAACTCATCCATTTTTCAACTTCATTTGGTGTATTTCTGTTTTCAAAATCAGACACAGAACTGGTTTCACTCTCTGGATCTTTATGCATCTGTTTTTCTCCATTTTTAGGTGTTTAAGGAACTATTTAGAGAATATTAATTTTCAATACATCCACGGGATTCACAACATCTCTTCGCTGATTCAAAGGGCTCATTGATTCACTAGATTAATTAGCTGAGTCTTCAAACCCTTAGATATCTTCAGCCATAAACCGATTTGACAAGATTGCTCTGCTTTTTTTCATGAAAACTGCCCCAAATTCAAAAACAATAGAGTTTTTTGTTAAGCATTTGAATAAGTTTTATTTATTTTTTGAATTACCTAATTGAATGAGTGAATCTAGCTTTGTGATGTTCGTGAAATAATACAAAAATGTATTCTTGATACTTTCTATTAAGCTCACAGTTTGCAGGATTAATTTTTCAGATGAAGAATGATGCAGATATAAGAAAAATAAACTCATGTGCTCATCCAGTTAAAGTGTGGGATGCTCACTCGCAGCGATAGTAAACGTATCGAAGACAAACCGAAGTGAGAATAGTTTAATCCCTAGGACATTTTATTGGATCTGAGAGTTGAATAATTGTTTAGTAGGGATAGCACTTTCGATGAATTATTCCTCTTGAAAATGTGTTTCTTCAGTAAAATATTCATCTTCTTCTGTATCAGAACGTCGATTGGTGTCACTCGGCGCATCGTGTTCTTAAAGTCTTGAACAGAAATGTAAAGCTTCCCAGAAATGTTTCATGAAGCTTTCATTTCCTTGGAATTTCTCGAGTAGACTAGCAATGATCATTTCGATTGAAGTTGGAGAAACAAAAGCGGATAGGAAGAGGTATTTTATGAGTTCTTTGTTTTTGTTGATAATACCATAAGCTATTTCGTCGAATGGCAAGCTCTCACTGATGAGTTTGCATGCTTTGAGGATTTTCTTAAAGTTCTCTGAATCGTTTACTTCAGTTGCCTAGACGAAAGGAAGAAAGGAAGGAATTAGGGAAATATGATGAAAAGAATGAAAAAATGTGTAAATGTATGAATATGCTCACTGCAGCTTTCAGCAATGCCAAAGGGCTTTCCATTTTGTTATTAATTCTACCTATTTAATTAAATAACTTCTCCTTTTGATCAAAAAGCAACAACTTAAACTAGAAGAAATAACTACTTTTTTAATTTCATTTTTCTCTACGTTTAAGTCTAAAAAGAGAGAGAAGTATCTCCAACTTATTATCAACATTTTCCTCTTTACGAATGCATTTTTTCAAGATTATTATCATAATTTCTTCACAACACACATTTTTTTTCTTCTTCCAAATTCTTCAATTTCAAGGTTATTTATTCCCCCAAACCTTTTCCGCGTAAAACGATCTTTTCATTTTAATTTGAGATGATAAATTAATTAGTTGGAATTTAATATTTGTGAATTTTGAATGCAGGGAAAGAGACAAAGAGGAAAAGAGAAAAGGAGGAAAACTAGACTGATATTGATATTGATTTACCGATCGGAAGAAATACATATAAATAAAGAAATAGTCCGTTTACTTCTTTCAGGAAATAGCGAACCCTTGAGAAGAAACATAAGGGTGTTAGAAGGTTCGTAACAACAATAACACAACAACAGCAATATTGATGGACCCAGAGGTACCTTAATTTCCTTTGGCTCATAATCATGGCGATCTCATTTTTGTTTTTGTTTTTGTTTTTTTCTCAAACAACATCAAAGGAAGACTTGAATTTAGACGATAATTCGAATAACAATTTCGACAAGGACGAAGACGAAGGTTACCTCAAAAGTGAAAATGATATCACTCTAATGGTAGATTTATGAAACTTTTATCATTAAAATCATACTTTTTTTGTTTTCCTTTATCATCAATCATTCTCAGAGGGATATAATCCTAGTTCACATAGAGAAGAATTAAAAGAAAATCACTGAGCTTATCCCTGAGTTAGATATCGGCAGTTGTATCAATCCAAACAACGAAATAGTGCTTGGGAAGCTCGTTTAAGTGCTCAAGAAAATCGGATTCCCTATTGATCAAAATATGGTGCATTACTGGTGTCCAGATGCGGAAATGTTCGTGTATTGCGGAACTGATCCTCTACCAGAAGATATCACAATCCCTATTGAAGACTACTCTAATTTCAATGAGGTATTTAGAACAAAATACAACTGAAGTATATGTTTAACATCCCTGTGCTTTAGTTGAAGATAAAATGCAAGGAGAACCCAATCAGTCTGATCCATTAAATCATGAGCGAAGAGGCCAATGAAATCAATAATAAATCGAAAGAAGGCAATGTAATAGAGAAAAAAGAAGCAAAGAATAATTGTAGACGCACTAAGGAAAGGAAAATCGGATTTATTATTGAGAAAGTTGTGCAATGGAGGAATTACTACAACGGTGTAGCGGATGCATCAGGGAAATCATGCAAATTATCCTTGGAAGAAGCTGCTAATAAAGTTGCAATATCCAAGAAATCTCTGGATGATTATCTTCTTTAGATTAGGTAATAAAAATAGCGAAACGAAAAAGAAAAAAATAAAAAAGCAACAACTCTATCATTTTTTCCTTATTTTGATGTCTATTTTTGTTTAGGTTTGGCCGTCGCTACAACTTCAATTTCAACGAGCATAAGAACGATAAAGTTGGTATTCTCAGAGCGTTCGTTAAGAAACATAAATAGCAATAAAACTCAGAAAAACCTAAGAAACGAAAAGACAAAAAAGGAGAAGGTATATAAATACCTTTATGAATTAATAAGTTTTTTTCACTTTTTCTTTGTTATTTACAATATCTTAATAATATTGTTTCAACGCTGCATATGGATCACCCTTTTTAAAACCCTAGGAATCCAATCCAAGAAGGAAGAGGAGGACAAGAATTGAGCATTCAATCCTAGGAGTTGAATTTATGACCACATCAAGAGAACAAGATATATTTTACTGAATATGATTTATTAATCTTTACCATTGCTAAAAGAAAAGAACTTGTTTGCCTTAGTTTTATTCCCACTTACAAAAAGGATGGAAATTTTGAAGAAAAAAAAGATATTGTGTTTGTTTTTCCAATTTTTATCATATTTTCACTTTCTTTTCGGGGATCATCTTCAAAGCAAGTAAGATAAGAACAGAAAATTTAGCTAAATAAGCTTATTCATCACACATAAACACACATAACAACTGTATTTGGAAATCATTAACTAAACTTTACATTATTTTTAATTCGCGTTTACTCCTTCAAATTCAAAGTGCAGGTTTTTGCTATCCATAGAGCATTTCACATGTTTCAACAGCTACATTGGAAGCTAATGCAACTCCCATGCCATTCATTCTCACAGCGAATATTACATTCTCACTTTCCTTCATCAAAATGGGTGTTTTATCCTTTCCATCTGGAGAGAAACACATGATCCCAGACCATTCTGTGTCGATTTCAAATGGCGTATTCGGGAGTAGCACTTCTTTCATAAGCTTAACGAGATTATCCATGATTTTAGGGGTGTTCTCAAATGCAGTTGTTTGTTCGCCCTTGAAGTCTAAGTTTCTTCCACCACCTAATAGCAGTCTCCCATAGAAATCTCTAAAATAATAGAATCCTTCATCGTAGTGGTAGATTCCTTTGATTTTTAAGTTTTTAATTGGTTTGGTAATGAGAACCTGTCCTCTTCCTGGGACCAGATCAAGAGGATAGTTTGCGAGAGAATTTGTGAAGCCATTCGTGCAGATAACTAAGTTTTAGCCTTCAAATACAGCTGGGTGGTCTTTCGCAATTGGATTGATGACCTTCACTTGAACTCTGTTTTTTTCAATTTGCATGTAAGAAATCACTTCAGAGCCAGTTAAATACAATGCTCCTCTAGCTGTGACATATTAGTACAGCGATCGAATTGCTTTACCAGAATCAATCTATCCCTCAAGCACATTCTCAACGAGTATTTTCGCAATATTCTTGTTGAAATCAAATGTCTCAATTAGCTCATTCCTCTTTACAAACACATCTTTCTTGAAAAGCTCTCTCAGTAAGTCATTAGCATATTTGAGTTTAGATTCACTGTATTTCGTCTCATCTATGATAAGTTCATACGATCCTTAGAAAATCGCATCTGCACCTTCGATTCCTATTCTCTTCAATAGCCTAGTCATCCCTAGATATCTAGAATAAAACAACCCAATAGCTTTTTGCTCACCCATTTTCTAAATATCTTCAAGAAACTCCGTAAAGCTATCAGTGCACACAAACCCAGCGTTTTTTGTGCTAGCACCTGTTGGAAGGATTCCTTTTTCAAGAATAACAACTCGTTTTTTAGGATATTTTTCAAGGACACTTGCAGCGACAGATAGCCCAACAATACCCCCACCGATGACTACTAAATCATGATTCTAAAGGAAACTCTCTCTTTCCCAAAAGCTGTACATTTCTATGTGTTTTTGTTTTTTATGTTTTTTAGTTATTTTTTGTTCTTTTATTATTATTATTAGCAATTCTTATTTTTTGAGAAATGAAAAAGGATTTATTTTCGTCTTTTTCGTTGTTTCTTGTTTAATCCCACAAGCCAATAAATCGTCATTTGTATTTTAAAAAGAGCCTTGATCTACTTCTAGAAATCATTAGATATTCAAAAAAGATTATGAAAGAATTATCTCAGATTATATTAACAACAAGAGAGTAACGAGGGGGAGAGAAGTGTGAGAATCATAAACATATTTTCTTTTTTGCTATCCAAATAGCTGAAATAAAATACTACATAAATAGCAAAGATATTATTTTTTGAGGGGGACTTAAAACCAAAGAGATATTTCTTTGTTTGTCAATGTGCAATCTCATAATATACAATTTTTATGCAATTTCTAAGCTCATTTGCATAAAATTCAACTTTATCTATCTCACTTTTAATCCTTATTCGTCTAATTTCTTTCTTCTTCTTTTTTTCTCAAATAATATACCTTCATTTTTCCTTGTTAATATCAAAAATATCCTTTTTCCCCTTTGTTTTATTTCGATATTTCTGGGATAACAGAGTATCTCCGGGTAATAGCTTATCTTATTAATCTGGAGTATTATTGATGGAGATGGCTTTAAATTCATCAGGGTTTACAAGATTATCTTTATCAACACCACCATCTTATTAGCTGTTGTTCTCATTACTTTTTCTGATTTTTCTAAAGGAAAATTATTATTCATCTTCTATTTTTTGTCTTTCCTAAACCTAGTTATCTTCTTCTTCTCCATCTTCTCCTTCACTGCTATTGCTTCGTTTCCAATCTTTAACCTCAATGATTTCGCCTTCTTCTCCTTTAATCTAGCCTACATTTTTTTCAGTATGTTTTAGCATATCTATCTCCTAAAACAGTTAATACTATATCTTATCTTATTTCTTGATTTTACAGTAAATCACTCCCATTCCTAGAATGAACACTACTACGACAGTAATTACTCCTCCAATCATCATATTAGCTATTTTCTGATCCCCATAAACCTAAGTTACCTTCAATATCCATGCTTGTTTCCTTTCTTCAGCTTAAAATGAATTCTTATTTTAAAATCTCTGCTAAACCAAGGTGAGAATTAATCTGTGTTATCCAACGACTGTAGAATGATCACTGGAATATTTAGGCTCACATAGTAAATAAGGTCTAATGTGAATAGCCTTGTAGATAAACAAATGGTGAGACTAAAACCCAATGAAATATGATTAAGATTGATTGGAAGTGATATTGGAGAAACTCAAGACAGAGCCACCTATGAATCCATGAATGGAATTGACTTGCTGGATAGATGTGATATCAGCCATGATTGATGGATGCACTGAATGCCATGAGACAGTTTGAGTATTTGACCCTGATAAAATGATAAAGTAGTTATCAACGATGATATCCTTCACTAGATGATTAGTATTGTGGATACGGTTCAAATAATACAGAGAAGAGTCAGTTAACAGAACCTAAACACGTGAAAGGAAGAAAAGTAAAAATAAGAATAGAAAATACTTATTTAAAAAAAGGAAAAGTAAATCAATCTGAACACATTACCTCATATTCATATGTTTAATTTGTGTCAGCTGATGTATGAATGAAGAATATCCTCCCTCTGTAATGGTTGAAGACTCTTCCGTAGGGAATGTTGATAAAGAATTTAGTATCATATTCAAGAATTGCACTGATGTCTTTTAGTGCTGAAAGATGGAGATTGTATCTGTAGAGTCCTTTATTCTAGCAGAGAATGTAGATCTGTAGCAGGTTCGAGGGAAAAGTTGAATCGCTAATGTAGTTTATTCGAATATTCAAGAAATCATGAGGATTTTCTGCAATTATTGGTTGAATTTTTAGAATCTTAGAAGCACCATCCGATTTAATATGTACTCCCACAAGACCTCCTTAGAAGAGCAAGAATAGAATGCCTTCTTCAGCGTCAGATATGGAAAAACCAATGAAATCTGTTAACAACCCTAGATTTTTTGGAATTTCTGGGATATTGAGGATTTCACCTGAAAGTGCAGTTCCAGTAGAAAATATCTGGGATAACAGCAATTCAGTTGGTTTTGAGTGTGCTATAAAGATCTTAGATCCAATTTAAGCTAAGAATATGTCTCCATTGATCAACTAAAAAACAACAAAAAGAAAAAGAATTATAGTGAAAAAATGGAAATTTCATTTGTTTGGTTATTATCTTTACATTATCTTCAAATGTGAGCGAACTTAGGTCAACTGACTCAACTTTTACAATTGAATCTGCTGTTTGAGCCATTGGATCGACTTTGAACAATGACAATTACAGTTTAGAATCGAGACTCATGAAGTTAGCATAGTTCAAGGAAGCCTTGGCTGATAATTATCCCCAACTTACTGTTTTTTGGTTAAGGAGTTTTAATAAAAGAATCAAATAATTTTTTCAAATTGAAGAGGAACATCATTTTATATTTTGGATGGATTAATGTTGATGAAGATAATTAGACATTTTTGTTATTTTACTCACTATGATTGGTGGTGCCTAAGAATCAACCAATGAACTTAAATCACTTTGGCTAACTGGGTTCTAAAGTGGAGTAGTAGCAACGGAGGACAGAAGAAGCTTACGGTCTTTAACAGAGCAAAATGCAGATGCCGAGGACTGTGATTATTTGATCTGCAAGATTGAGAGACCATCTTTGTATTCGTCTTCTGAGTTAACTTAGTACTTAGCACTGCCATTTAGAGTTATAGATTTAGTGATTGTGTTTTTTGACATCCCAACTATTGCTTCATAATACGGAACTGGGATGATTGTAGAAGCACTAAGGAAGCTGAGTGAACTCAATGTTAAAGCCAACCATAGCAGGACGAAGCCAAAGCAACTAGAGGAAGCTTTGGGCATTATTGTCTGATGTTGTTATTGTTATTTTCTTTGTGCTTTTCTGTTTCGATTATTTGAAAAATAATTTCAATTACTTCTTTCATTTTTGATGTAATTTCATGGTTGTATTACAGTACTGTCTCTTTTTTTCAAATTTATCGTTCGAGTTATCAAAAATATTAAAATCTAGCTTCCTTCCCTTCTAGAGAAACACCTACTTAAAAATATAATCTAGTTATTAAATATTCCAAATATGTAATGATTCCATTCAAAATGAATAGTACCAAAATGGTAATTAATTAGCCTATGGGGGAAAATAAAAAGGGATAATATTTTTTTGTAAATAATTAACAGTTTACATATTTCGTACTTGAAAATTTACCAAGGGGATCATCTTCTTAAAAAGCTGTTCTCCGCTTCTTAACTTGTTTTTGTTTTGACTTCTATTATTCCTTCTTAATCTTTCTGTTTAGATTTTTATAAGTGATTTCGTAGCTTTTCCCTTTGTTACTTTAATTAGCCATAGTTTTTTTCTTAGCAATCTTGCCCTAAACTGAGTTCTTATGTGGCTTGATCTAAAGTAATGATGAAATTTCTTAAAAATTTACCTTCATTTGATTTCGCAATTCTTTCCTGAAGGTCTTATCAGCAGGTAAACTCTCAATTGCTCTTCCCTTATGTCTGAATAAATTTTTAGCTCAAAATCAATTAAAATCAAATAAATATGCCTCCAGCAGACAATTTCCTCTGTTATTAATAATCTTTCCATCATCTTTTTTTGTTTAATTCTTAAATCGTTTCTCATCGTTAAGCTTAACAATATTTCTTCTTCTACTGCTCGTTTTCTTGCTTAAACATATTTATCCATCTTCTGTTCAGTTCGTATAAGGAATTCAGATTTTCACTTAAAAAACTCACACACATTTGCATACATTCACAAGCTCAAACACATTAATCTCATTAGAATTCAAATAATCTTTGAATTATTTTAAATTAATCATCTCACCATTTCCATCATATGATCTCTTCTAGCTCACCCTTCCCTTACTTCAATAACTGAATGCTAATGGTATTATCGGCAAGAATCTTGGTTTAGGTAGTGCGTATGCCGCCTACTACGTAATTTAATAATTTGAGTACTTCTCTGGCTAATATTACTTCATAACTTCATAGTAATTCATATTCGGCGGGTAATGTTTCACTGTATGCAAATTATATTACGCTTGGATATCATACTATGGAATCACTCGACCACCTAGCGCTTCCAATCGATTTCTCTCGTCTAACTCGTCTATTCTCATCTTGTACTCGAACTTACTTTATTCATACTCTCTTTTCTTTCTTTCATGCTAGTCAGTAGTATATTTTTTTCTCTAATAAACACCCCAAAAATGAATTCAACCCTTTGATACTTTTTGTGTTTTTGTGTTATTTCTTACAACTTGATTATGATCAAACAGCGCAGCCCTCAGACGAGGTTCGATTCTGTCATCCAACCGGACATCTCCTTTCTTGTAGGAATACGGATACAAGGGATACGACAGCATTTAGATATTTCTAGAGTAAAACCTAGGTTCATCTTTCGCAGATGCAGCTACAACAGGAGTTTTGTGGTTTTTAAATATTTTTAGAGGATCTCTGAAGAACCTTTTTGGTAAGCCATAGTCTTTCTCTTAATCTTCTTCAGCATCTTGGTTATTTAAATCCATATCTCCACCATCAGGCGAGGATATGAAACCATATTGTAAAGAATCTTATGTTGCAGTTGATGTAATATTTTTATTTTTCTTTTATTTTTTAATCGAAGTATCGCTACCATTGCTAGATTAGCTACTACCACTGCTACTTTGACTCTTTTTGTCATCATCATCTCCATCATCGTTGTTACTAAATACAAACTTTTTCTTCTTCTTTCCCTTATTTTGATGTTTTTTCTCATCATCTGCTGATTTTTGAAACTCTTTCGCTCTATTTCCAAGTGGATTCACATGCTAGTTGAACAGTGGATTTGATTAATGTATCGTACGTTTAACAGTCATTTTAATTTTTCTCTTTAGATCTTATTCATCTGTGATTTCATCCTTCGCTAGCTACTCTGGAGATACACCAAATCGATTATCATATAATAATGGTAATTTCACTTCTTTGCTGCTTTGTTTCATGTAAAGGCTATGAAATCCAAGATAGATATTTTCAGAATGGCTAGTAAGTTTAGCTCACAAGTAGAAGTATTCTTCTTATTTCGGAGCTGTTCACAATAGTACAATCTCTTCTTGAATCTCTCAGTAAGATTGATTTCACAAAATTTCCTCTAAAAAAATTAGAAAAAAAACATCAAATCTAAAGTTCCAAACAAAAAATCCCTTTATCCTATGAAATCACCAAAATTAATCACTTCTTGTTTAATCAATAAACCCCTTAGAAAAATAATCTAAGTTATTAACCTAACACCTCAAGAATGTTCTCCACTTAAACTCAGAAGCAACCTTCATAGTCAACAACACTATCCGAGTAAATTGCTGTCTTCAGTGTCCTCGGCGTGATGCTAGCATATTACTTGGTTTTACTATTTTTACATTATTCTCGCGGTGGTTTGTTTCCCGTCAGCGAACGCAGCTTCAAACTCAGTTTCCTCAGTGGTATCTGCTCAATGCTGTATGTAACAAACTTAATCCTCTCCTGCTGGGTGAATTTCTCCAATAACATAGTCACTGCACCCAATCTCAAATAGTACTGTGGGTTTGACAGGTATGCAATTTCAAGTAACTAATTCAGTAGTGACAGGTAAAGTCTTCTCAAAGGGATGTAATTCTTCAATAATTTCTTGAAAATATTAGAAATATTGACATATCTCGCTAGAACTATAAGAATATCTTATGTAGTTAAGTATAATGTCTCTCGTGTTCCATCTTTGCCAGAGGAAATGCAGAAACATTAGGAGGGATTTACGCCTGATCCAACAACAGTAGTGCACAATGACTAGAAATAACTGAATTAAGAAGAACAATAAGTTTAAAACGGAAGTTAAACATATGATTTAGCTAATAATAGGTAATTTGGAGGTGGTCCAGGAGAAACTGATAGAAAGAATAGCAATGAAGGGTAATTGCCACTAGCATTATTGCAGTAGCTTGTAGGAGTAAATGTGAATTAGGCAACTGTTCAAGGGAGTGAAGCATCTGAGATTAATCACACACTATTATGCAATGGAAACAATGATAATTTAAATAATGCTCACAGAACAACAGGACCAACAGCTGAATAGGAATAGCAGCAATAGAAATATCTTTAATAGCAGAGGAGACTCATGGAAGAGAGTCTAATGTACAGCGTTCTGTCTTTTAGTAATGAGCCGTAGACTGTAATTGTTCCTCAAACAAACGCATATTACATATACAAGCATGAGTACATATTGATATTGATCTCGTTTGTGACTGCAGCACTCATCTCAACTGTCTTTATTTTTGAAGTAAGCACTCTTTGACTGCAATTCAACAATTTATTAGAACTTTTTTACCTTTTTGTATTTAAATTCTTTCGTTCTTTTCCTAGCCATCATCTTCTCCGTTTCTTTTCTGGAATGTAGAATTCCCTGAGGATTCAGGATATGTCTATCCAAAATCAATAGATAATTACATTTACATCAGTACAAACTTCGTAATAATCATGAGTCTCTTGTTTTGCTTGCATCTCATAGGAGGAACAGAAGATAACTACAAGCTGAAAACTGAAATATACTTGATTCTTGGGGTTTTCTTTGTAACTAATGTTTCTTTGTAATTCTAGTGTCCAACTTTAGAGGAAACACTCGATTCTACAATACACGATGAGTATGTTTTCGGAGTGTTTCCACTCAGGATCTTGCTAAGCGCGTTACTGGATTTTGTAGCTATGAATGTCGTGTTGCTTCGACCGATTTTGCTAGCTACAGCTGAACGACCGTGGTATTCTGATTAGATTGTCTAAGATAATATTGGATTTTTCTGCACAAAATTTAGAAATTTCGAAGATTTCTTGGTTTCTTTTGAAGAAAAATATACTATTTCTGTATTGAGTGGAAGCTAAGGAACAGAGAAATCGAAGGGACATAAGAGAAGAGTATCAAGAACAACATAACAGGAACATTAAAGTAAAAAAAGTAATTCTGCGAGTGGTAGTAATAGTAATCACCTTAGAGGATCTTCTTCAAGAGCTTAAAACAGTAATTTGGTATCATGCAATCTTTTAGCTATTTTGGACTTATACTTGGAAATGAAAAGCAAGGAACAGCCAAGTGTTTGGATGACAAATGTGGCTAATACATTTTCTGAGTTCTCTGATCTTGTTAGTATCTTCAGAACGGAGAATATTTAACTGGAGGAAATCTTTGAAATGGACGAATAGACTGACAAAGTAATCGGGATTCGTGAGGGTATTTAACCAGCTGCTCCTATGTTTCTACTGATCTACAGGCATGCATAAAATGTCATTCTAAGGTATAAGAGGATGTTTAAAATGACACAGTAATATGCACTACTTTAAAGAAGATATTATATTTAGAATTTTATATCACTGACGCTATAAGAATTCGGAATGACTGGAGATAATGATGACTGAAGTTAAATGAAAGGGGGAAAAGAGGATGGAAGTGAATGAAAATTGGAATAAATTGATAGAGACAATTAGAATTTAATAAGAAAAAGAAACTACGAGAACAATAATAATAGAAGGAAAACTGAGGGAAAAATTGAATTTATGAAACCAGTTGAGGAGTATCATGTAACTCATAATAAAGACTAATGCTAACTGATGATATTATTAGCTTCTCTGTTAGTTTCTAAATAATCATTTTTTGTATTTATCTGCATAGCAAAATAGTATTTCATTATTAGAAAAATAATACTTTCTCAAGTAATATTAAAAATACAAAAATATTTTTATTACTAAGAAAACATCACTTTTTATTTCCATATTCGATTAAATAAGGAGATATGAAGAACCTTAAAGTGAAGAAGATCTATGGGGTGAATAAATGAGATAACATAACAGTGTTGCTTTTCAATTTAGATGGCATAAATAGTAAATTAAGAGGCAAAATAAAAAGTGAGGATATTTAATATTTTATCAAAGAGTCGATCGAGAAAGAAAGAGAAAACACATACACACATGGGCTACAAGATCCGCAATAAATCTATCTTCTGGACCAGAGCAGGATGGAAGTGAGACAAAGCATAAAAAGATGAAAAGATGGATTGTTATTTGAACTAACATTCGTTTGCGATTGCATGTTCTTAGGAATAACTGGCACCCAAAGAACTTCAATGCCCCTAGACCTTCTTATGGTGAATTCACCATGGCTATCAGATGCAGAAATGATCATCATTCCTTCCTGAGAAGTAATATATTTATTATAAAACTGAATCTCTTCAAGGATAACGCGGGGTGGTAGAGTGAAACTTTACATTTAAAACTCGAATTGCTAGATTAATAAGCAAGGCAAGGAAAATATTTTTAAACTATCTGTCTATGAACTATCCTTATTTAAGGATTTCTTTCTGCAATTATTTAATAAAATAGACGTACAAACATACAGAAACCTCTCTAGACACTGCAAGCAATACTTCCTTGGTGATAAGCAGCTTGAGGTTAGGAGATCTTTAACATTTTAGAGTTGATAAAAAATAATACTTTTTTTTATATGGGGTTTGCTTTTATTTTTTAGGAAACTTTCATCCTTGGTTTGAGATCTTTGTTCTTAGTTCCTTATGATTCTTAGTGCTTAACCGATCAGATCAAGCATGGTGGTGTAACAAATAATCAATTATAGAAAGAATAGCATCAATGCGATAGAATTATTTTAGGTTTTTTTTTTAAAGTATTTAATACATTTTTTATAATGTGATTGATTCAAATCTAGGAAAGAAGATTCATCGATTAATTGGACAGAGACTTCGAGTTGGTGTCTTACAATTAACATCCTTATCAATTGTTCACATACACCCTTCAAAATGAGCATCTTGCATGGAAGAACGAGCAATATGAGACAGTCTAAAAGGGAGAGAAAACCTTCGAGCAAGAAGTTCTCGATCAACTCGAGTAAAACAACACACAGATAAAAAGATTACTATTTTTCTCTTTCTTCTCTCTTTTGACCACACTTATCTCTCCTTTAATCTAAGCGACGCAGTGAAGGCTGAGAAAGCTAAGTTACGCGATGGATAGGCTTTCTCTATTGAAAGAATGACTGAGATCGCCTTGTCAGTCTTTAGAAAAACCAGAGCTGGTGCAGTTAGACCAGCCTAGGATTCCAGAGGCCCTGATGGCAATGTCAATGACTACCTCGAATAACGCAGACCCTTCGAACACCCTTACCCAACAGGTGTTACTCATTGAGGAGCAGAAAAGAATGGGAAATTCTCCCCAAGAAAAAGAAAGTTTGTTTCTTGTTGAACTTATTTTCTTATTGCTTCTCTGCAGACACAGATGGCTGGTTATCCTTCAAGAGATTGAGATATAAAATCTGTCTCTCTTGTATGTGTATGGTTATCTATGTGTGGAATGCTAAAGATTTTCAAATGAACAATTATTTTTCTTTTTAAGAATGGTTCTGAATAATAAACTTTATCTTTTATTTATCTAAAAGCAGAAAGAAATTTCATTTATCTTTTAAATTGAATTTGAGTAAAGTTTAAAGAAAAACTATTTATTCGTTTCTCTTATTTAACTTAATTTGTTGTTAAATTAATTCACATACAAACATACACAAAACCATCTCCAGTTATTTTATTGCTTTCTAAGAACTTTGTTTTATTTAATACTTCTCTTTTCAAATATTTTATCAAACTTACTCGCAACTTTGCAACTTTGATGTCTTCGATAACAAGTTCATTGCCCACTTCATCATTGTAAATAATAAATGTGTAATTCTGAGATTTATTTATTTTAATAGGGTACACACATTGCTAAGAAAAATATTAACTATAAAAATAGCCTTCGACTTAAGTTAAGGATTGGCTTGATAAATTGAACTACCTATCCCATAAGAGTAATTTATGTGGGGGGGGGGGGCGGCGCCGGGGGGGGGGGGGGGGGGGGGGGGGGGGGGGGGGGTTGGGTGTGTTGTGGGTGGTGTTTTGTG
>Ga0302271_10000584_pt1 | contig 35997 bp, 25 predicted proteins | sample III_Bog_N1_1_FD_198767 | JGI IMG/M metagenome (GOLD analysis project Ga0302271, IMG submission 198767) | Peat permafrost microbial communities from Stordalen Mire near Abisko, Sweden - III_Bog_N1_1 | ecosystem: Environmental > Terrestrial > Soil > Wetlands > Peat | place: Sweden: Abisko... | reverse complement strand
TTCTTTGTATGGGGAAGTATGCACATTAAACTATCCACTTTGATCATGACTATTGATTTTCTTATAAATCATTCTTTGTTCTGCTCCTCCTGTATTCACTGTGATCACATTAGTCGTTGTGCCTCCATTGCCTCCACTTTGCATATGCGATAAATCAGGTTATTGATCTTCATCGTCATCTTCATCTTCGTCTTCATAATCTTGCATTAATTTAGCTTCTTCTTCGTCTTCTGCGTTTCCATCATACCAATCTTGATTTTCTAAGAATAGTTTGTTATTTCGCTAAAACATAGTAGCATCGTCGATTATTTGCTTGAGATTATCGAAGACGTTGAAGCGGACAACTCGAAGATCTACATCAAAACTTTCTCTCTCAGCTGGGCAGGGCAATTAAAAGATTTTTATTATCTGCGGAAAGGGGGGAACAAAAAATTATTCAAACAAATTCATATTTACAAACATTTCTGTGTCTTTTTCTTTCTTTAAAGGCACAACAAGACACATAAATATTAGAACTTACTATTTGGATTACCTTTTCCTTGTCTGGGACGAAATGGATGTACGGGCAATCGTTGAGCACGTGATCTTTGCTGCTGCAGGAAATGCACTTTATGCCTATGTCATCGTAATTTTTAAGGAAAGTTATAGAATCTTTGATCCTGCAGAAATTCTCATAATCATCTGAGGAATCCTTCACGACATTGATGAAATCTTGCCTCTTAATCATGAGCAGTGTCGTGAAATCAATGCTCCTGATGCTAATGTTTCTCGGAAGACCTGTGAAGAAACTAATTTCTCCAAAACTCGAGCCTTTCGAGAAAACTTTTAGAGAAGTAAATTACACTTCATTACTGTTCTAGGAATCTATGAAAAGCTCAACTTTCCCTTGCTGAATGAAAAAAATAGCAGAATTATCTGTGTCCCCTTCATAAAATAGCACTTCTTCAGGTGTACAACGCAATTCTTGGATTACAGAAACTGTTTTAGTAATTGTTGTGTCAGAGAAATTATTCCTAAAAATCGGGGAATCCTTAAGGGCTATTTTGTTCGCTTCTATCATGAGGAAGCGCTTTAAGGGTTCACTGAGCATCTCTATGATTTTCTCTTCAGTTTCGTTATCGTTCATGAGTGACTCTTTCAGGTAGTATTCCAGATATTCTCGAATTTACTGTTGCAGACTCATGTTGATATTCTTTTTGTTCATGTAGTTATTGATAACTTGCAATGTTTCCTTAACTTTCTACTTTTCTTCAGCCATTTGCTTCACAATCTAGCCTATTTTTTAGGAATAAATAAAATCATTTTTGAAATTGCATTTTTTGTCATTTTTATTATTCTTAGGTTGTTTTATTGAAATTTACCAATTTAATTGATGCTAAATGAGAACACTCCACTAGATATCAAAACAATGACGATAATGAATAGATGCTCGATTGAATTCTATGCTCTTATATCACCATATCCAACTGTCGTCATTGTGATGATTAAAAAATACAAAGAATATAAGTATTTTATCAGCCATTCTTCATCATCGATCTGCACCGTTTTCATCCAATTATTTGAATCATTCTTGAATTCTGCTATGATTATCCAAGCACATGAGAACAAATGTGCTATGTAAAGTGTGTAGAGAAGAAGCGAAAACAAAGAGAAAATATGAGTTAATGTTTTTTTCTCATAGAACCGTTCTTCAATTTTCTTTTTTATCTGCGAGAGATGCTAGATACGGATTAGAAACAGCAGAGACACGCAACTCTCAAAAAGTTTAGTCTAATCTGCTAGCATGTTATTTGAAACATCAGAAAAGTCATAAAATATGAAGGGTATGATTGATATCAAATCCTAAAGAAATCTGCTAGATATATAGTGCATGAAGATTTGAATTCTATTAGTAACGAGTGTTCCCTTCTCGTAGAATCCTGTGTTCAAGAATATCATGACATCAAAGGAAATAACTACTAACGCAACAATAGACACAGGAGAATTGTAGATTTCAAGTCCAAAAACGATTCGTAAGGGGAAGAAAATCAGATAGTAAGCTATACATAGCATGTTTAAGAAATCCCAGAGTAATTTCGATGTGTTGGAGGGTTGAAATAGAGGTAGATTATCGATCAGTTTTTTTACTCGCTGTGAGAAACACTACAGGTATATTTTTTTCAATAGATAATTGAATCGAGTATCGATACTCACAGAGGCATATGCTTCATTTTATTCCTCAAAACCTTCTTCACCATGAGCTTAATGCTTAAACGTCCCTTTAACTTCATCGGGGATTATTGTTTTGTCATTAAAAAACTACAAATGTTTCGCTCTGAGTGCCAGATATCTCCTACTCTGCAATCTTGTCACAAGTTTATTTGCAAATTTTTTTAACTTCAAGGCTAAGAAAAATCCACTTTTCGGCGGCACTGCAGCGTTTGTCTAAGATACGTTACTAACAGGATTTGTTTCTTTTATATCCTTTAGAAACCCACTTGTATTTATGTTAGGAACTCTTCGCGATCCCCTTCGATTAAAATTCTTATTCACTGGAGATTTTTCTTCTTTAAGATGTTCCCTTGAATTATTATTGTTTGCATTATCTTTGCTACTTGAAACGCTATTGCTGGTGATGGAACCTTTTGAAATCTTGATTGGTTCAAAATCAGGATCAGCAGAACCTCTATCACCAGCTTTTGAGGTCATTCCTTAGGTATCTTTCTTTTTCACTGATCCAACTCCACCGACTAACTCAAGAGGACTTTCATCGATGTGGAGATCTTGATTTGAGGATGATTATTCGTTTAATGGTGGTGATGGAAAATGAGCTATTGCTGCGTTAATTGAGAAAGGAAATTTAAGTTCATTTTTGATTTCATCTTCACTTTTTAAAGAACCAAGTTTTTTATTTACAAGTTATCCATAATTAGACATAGATTCACTTTCTTCTATTGACTGTTCTTCCTTTTCCAGTTACTACCGTATCTTGAAAGATTCGAACATCTTCATTTATGATTGTTATCCATTTTCAAAAGAAGCCTTCACACCTATCATTTTATGATTAGAAGCTACAAACCTCTGTTTCATATTTTTTTAGTTGAGTTACCTCTTGTGTTCTCTAAGTTTGCGTTCGATCAATCAATCAGTCAAACAACTAATCTATTTTTTTTCATTGATAATCTACTCCACTCGAGCATCCTCCTCCCCCCAATTCATTGTTTGGACAATTTAATTTAAAAATTTCCTTTTTATTTTTTGTAGTTAATAATCATAAGCAAAATATCAACCATTGGAGTTTTGTCTGAACTCCATACAACTAACGATACAGGATTCAAAAGTATTCTTTTTGTTTATTTCGTTACTTCAATATCTTTATAATCCAATTTAATAGGCGTTTTCCTTTAAATTAATCTAATCTATTCACTTATTTATTTTTCAAAATAAATTATAAGAATCTTTTACATTTCAAAATGGATTTTTAGGTTGATTAACTTCAAATAGAATTAATTAGCTCCTTTTTGAAAGAAAACCATTTTTAATTATCTAAATAGATGAGTCCATTCTTTCGATTTGTTTAAAGATATTAAATTTCAGAACTGCATTATGAAATTTCAGCCCAAAGAAAATTATTAAACATATCTTTAATTAGTATTCCTAGTGTTTTTTTTCAAATTCTTGATTCTTTTATTTTCCATTTATTCGTTTTTACATATAAAAATACCAAAAAACCTTCTTATCAACACAATATTTTCCCTTTCTTTCATCATTTTGAACCACTCAATTCATCAACTAAAGTAGTTAGCTTAAAATGGATCTTACGGTTGTTTATCTTACAACAAAATATCTAAAGGGTCAACTTATCCTTAATTTTCACCTTCTTATTTCAAGTTATCAGTTGCTCTCCGTGCCTTCTTGAGGTCTTAGCTAATCTGTTCAAGATCCGTTTTGATACGTTTGTGAAGGTTAGAATTACTTGAATCAGGGTTTTATTAGTTGGCATTTTGATTCGAATAATTTTCTTAGCGATTTCCATTAGTTATCTACTATGGCAGCTACGATTTTAACTCCATCAACTACCCTTTCAATGCATTTATTTCATTATTTTTTTCTTCCAAAAGAGACTTTGTTAGTTTCAACTCTTATTACTCTTCTCTACAATCAAATAAAAAGGAGAATAAAATCAATCAAATGTCTGTTTTCTTTAATTAAAGTATCTATCTGTGTTTACTGCCTTAAATGATGTATCTTGGTGAGCTCTTTCTAAAATACATCCATCTCAACGGAAACAGTAGCTAAGCTCCTCTCATCATTTGATTTGAATCTTCTCAATTCTGCAATAGTCCCCTCTTAAGTTTCTAAACAAAACAAACAATAAAAGCTCAAACAATCTCAAAATTTCTGAATTAATTCCATACTAACAAGTGAGATATGTCTCTCGAGTTACTACTACAATTCTGCAATAATCGATAAATATTTCGAAGTCTCGATGCTTTGTTCTTGCTATTTTCTGTAAGCTTGCTCATTATTGTGATTTTCCTGCAAAGACAAATTTCAAATCAATCAGGAAATTCATTGAAATAAAATCAAAAATCAATAAATTTTTGGAATTCCTTTTAACAATCTCATATTTTCACTTACTTTTAGCTAAACCACTGCTTAATGAAGTGAGTCTCTCTCTTGTACAACTTACAAATGAGCCTCTTACAGTAATGAAAGCTCATACCTTAAATCAGCAGCTTCTGTTTAAACTTCAACAAATTGCGCATTTTCATTAATAAGCTACTGCATTTACTTATTTTTCTCCTCTAACTACCCTGTAAACCAATTCTCTTTCCCTTCTGCTCTCCTTCGCCACTCAATCACATTCGCTTCACTCTCTTTACTCTATTTCTGTTTTAATTTAAACCAACAAAATTCTCAATTATTTCTTTTTTTCATTTTTTATTAAAAACCCTACCAAGAAAGCAATTTGTTCTGAACTCATCTATTGCACTTTTGAGTCTCTTTCTTTAAGATCCTACTCTAATCTGTGCACCTTCGCTTATAAAGTCGTAACTTGACTACTAAGCTTCTGCACTTCAACTGATTGATCCTCGCCATTAAAGAGTGATTGCGTGTATCGTTTTTTCATTTGTTCATATTGTTCCTGCAAATCTAAACAAAATAATCTAAATTTTGCTTTTTAAATTACTAATCATTTACAATCAGCTCTTGCAGAATTTTTCTCCAGTTATCGAGTGTATTTCTCTCTTTTCTCGAGTTCATCACTAAGATATTCAATCTACAAGAATAAGTTTGAATTATTTTTTACAAAAAATATTCCTAAAATCTTAATTTACTCTAAAACGTAGCTCTCGCAAGACTGAAATATTGTTCTCTTCTTCTTCAACCCATTATAATTCAGATTCTCTAAGGCTTTCTGCCTTTTTTAAGGGATTGTCAAGAGACGAAAGATGCTAATTTTTTTACTTTTTCTCATAACCATCATAAAGTTACTCATTTCGCTATTAGTTTTCATGATAATATTACTGTTTTTACTGTTTTATCTATTCATTTTGATCATAATAGTAATCTTAACTTCTTTTATTTGTTTGTTCATATATTTCTTTAATATCATTGTTATTTTGATATTTCTTAGGAATACCTTGAAGTCTCCCATTTGTTTCTACTTGTTTGCCATTCTCATCTATATTCATTAAATCATCCACTTGTTCATTTGTATTCTCAGCTTATCCTTTCTCTTTATTATTAATGCCTTAATACTCTTCTTCCTGAGTTTTCTTATTCATTTTTTTAGAAATTTCCTCATTATTCAATCCATCATCTTTCTCCTTAATCTTGTTCTTCTTCTATTTCTCAGTATTCTCCTTTTAATTCCCATTAACCCATTAAGGACTCTTCCAATCTGGACCTTCTTTATCAACATCTAATTTTTATTCTCCTCGCTTTTTCGTTGCACCTGTTTTGGTTGGAAGAACTTTAGACTAAACTTTGGCTGTCTTTGCTGTATCCCTTTACTTCATATGAACTTTCTTTTTGATTTTTCTTAATTAATTAGTATTTATGTTCCAAGAAATCACTCAAATCCAAACAAACTTTATTAGATTATATTAAATTATTAAACCATTTGTCATTTCATTATCATAAACTGCATTATTTCAAAAAAATGAAACAACAAACTAATTATTCAGCAAGCCTTGAAAATAGCAAATACCAAATAGTCTTAATATTTGTGCTAAGAAAATTCAATTATTCAAGTTATTTCTTAAAATAACAACTTTATTTAGCAACACTTTTCTTTCTCTCTCTCTACTTTATTCGATTCTATTTTTGTTATTTCGTTGAGCTGGAATTATCACATCCTCAGTCTCTTGCTTTAAATTTGAATATAAGAGGAGGGGAGAAAAAGAAATCAAAACAAACACTCCTGAATTTTAAACTGCATCGGCTGTTTCTTGATTGAATTTTAAACGATTTGAAAAAAAAGAAAAAGAAAAAAAAAGCAAATAACAAATTTCTTTGATTTTCCTTTTTTTCACAAAAATCAAAAATGAATCAAGCAATGTAGGCTCCTCCAATGCCATAGATACTCAAACACGTTGACAACTACATTGTCTTCAATGAAAAACTTGGAGGTGGGTAATTCTCTCAAGTCTACAAAGCTATGGATAAAAATGACAAGACCCACACAAAGCACTTTGCTGTGAAAGTCATACCAATGTCATCAACGTAATACAATAAATTCGCGAACTACAATCAGCTACTTCAAAAGGAAATTGAAATCCTTCTCAAAGCAAGGCACGAGAATCTCATTTGTATGCATGATCTAAAATAGACTCCAAATAATCTGTACCTTTTCCTTGACTACTGTAATGGCGGAGATCTTAGACATTATATTACCAAGAAGAAAAATAGACTTGCTGAAGAGGTATATTAAAAAAAATTTAAGAGTTTTGCTTAAAATAGGATGGAATAACAAGAGATGTAGATTGATTTTTAGAAGAAATCTTGAGCTATTAGCAAAAATTCAAGAAAGAAAAAAGAATTTAGCAACAACAACAAAAAAAATGAAAAAATGACTCTGAATTTAAACAAATTTTACAATCACATAGGATTCAAATAAGTTGGGATGGGATAGAATACATAACACGAGTGTGATTGAATCACAAATAACAGATAAGAATATCCAGAAATAATTTAAAATTACAATTGTAAATCTCTTAAGAGGGAGAGTATTGAAAATGATTAGGAATAACATATGAAATGAAAACATTGTTAAGAAGTTTTTTTTAAATGAAAGTTTTGTAAGAAAATAAGAGTTTTTAAACAAAATAGACAGACAGTTTCAACTTTTGCTAGATTTATTAATGAAACAATTTGTTTACTTGTTTTTAAACTTCATTTTTGTTAATTTTCAAATAAACAGGAAGCCTTAGAGTTATTCAAGTAGATGTGTGCAGGTTACTAAGCGTTGAATGAAAAGAAGATAATTCACAGAGATTTAAAACCAGAGAATATTCTTCTCCACGACAACAAGATAAAAATTGGAGATTTCGGATTTGCAAGAATGGTTAGTGATCTGGATTAAGCTGTACGGATGACTTAAAAGTGTTCTCCGCTTTACGCTCCACCTTAGATTCTCTAGAACGAAAAATATTCCTCCAAATGTGATGTCTGGTCAATGGGTTGTATATTCTTCGAGATGCTCTATGGTCGTCCTCCTTTCACTGCTTAATCCATAGTTTAATTAGTAGAAAATATTAAAAAACTTGTCGGTTCAACTCCATATGTTCTACCAACATATCCTCCAATCGAGCAAGAAGCCAAGAATATTCTCTAAAGAATGCTGATGTTTCATGAGAAAGATCGAATATCTTGGGATGAAATATTCAAGCACTCGATTCTGTCTAAAAATACAGCTAAAAAATTAGTAGAAATCGAACCATCGAATGCTACGAATCCTCTGTATCAGTCAATCAGAAAGAATGTCGATGCTGTATGGGAAAACACTCTCAATCAATAATAATAGCATGTTCTGGTAGAAATCAATAGTAATACTAACAATAATCTAAAGAAAAATGCCCCAATTTATTAATCTCCAACTCCTAGTTCTCTTGTGACACCTGCGCTTTCACCAAAAACCAAACGTTCAGAAGGATCTTAAAACATCCCAACGCTCAATGATTTTTCTCTAAAATCTCCTGTGAGCGAGAAAGAAAACACTACTTTGAACAGAGCTTAATCAATGAACACAGAAGAAAACAAAAAAGAAAATAACAAAACATTCGAAAATAGACCAGAAAGAGCGTTTTCAACTGCTTGGTAGACTAAAACTACCAATAATATCGATGCTTATGCTAGCAATAATCATGGTACGAGCGTAAATAGCGAATAGTAATTTTATTCTCATCGTCCTTCTGAGGTAGCTGCGGTGGTGGTAGTAGAAGGGATGATTTCAGGAGGGAAAACCCCACTTTTTAGAGATCGTTCACCAACTTAAAGACCATAAGCCTAGCAATATCCAAGTGCTCAAGGTGATAGGGAATAACACCAGTAGGGTTTGCATGCTCCTTTATCTCGCAGGTAATACGATTAGGGAACACAGGAGCATTTCCAAACCTAACCAGTCAATATTGTAGCCGCTCCAAGAAGCACAGCTATTCCTTCTTGGTATTCCCAGACAGTAACGTCTGGTTCAGAACCAAAATTACCAGTTTTTACAGCAACAACAACGCAATAATTTTCGCCAACTCCTAGATAAACTTCTCCGCTACGAGACTATCAAACGTATTAATTATCAAATTATGAAACCAAAAATAAGGAAGGGAGTACATAAATCAATTAGAAAATACCATAATATGGCAATGGTATTACGAACTAATAATAATCCCCAAAGACTGCATCATAATCTAATATATCTTCTGTGCCTTTTCCAAAATCTGCTCAGACAATACTTAGCAGTCCACCTTCGTTGTCTAACATTAACACTGTTGCTTAGATTCCTGATACTCTAACTACAAAACCCAATCACAACAATTCCCAGCATTCTTCTGGATCTCCATAATTCACAGATGCTCCTCCTCCTTCTGTGATTTCCAAAATAGAACAGGACAAAGAGCTTAGTGAGAATTAGAAATACGTGCTGTACATGAAGTAAATAAAACTAAATGAATCTGAAAAAGCATTCATCAGGAAGATTGATAATTTCTTCAAATTCCTAAGAAGACGAGCATTATTTGCAAATGCAGCTCTGCTAAATTTTTGGAACAGCACAAGGTAATTCAAATTAGATCCATCAACGCAATGCTCGATACTTTACTGCTTGTGTAGTTACTACTATATCGCATTAGAGTAGCTCAGATCTGTTCTGTATCTCGAATCAGAACAAAAACTGATAAAAAAAGATGGATTCGAAGTGTATCAACGCAGTTCAGAATATCAGATCACTAAGGAAATAATTAATGCAGATGTCATCGAAGCAAAATAACTTTTTGCTGATATTTAGCCTTTCCTTTTGTCTGAAATACACCGAGCAAATTAGATAACTGCACCGGAAGCTGTGTAGTTTTCAAAGTTTATTGATTCTTAAATTGTCAAAAAGCATGATGAGTTCAGAGTCAAACTGCAGCCTCTTTTTGTGAGAGCACTTGACTTCATAGATATAGATAGTCTAGATAAAACTGCAGCGAAAGGAGTCCACATGACTTAGATATTTACAAATCTCGAGCAGTTTGTACCTTCAAAGTTGTATAACGACTTTGATTTTAATAAATTCTATGACGATCATTTCAATAATCCTACGTTATCTCAACTAAAAGCGGATATTGCAGCATTCTCAGCTAATTTCTTTAATAGAACTGAACGCCGTAATTGAAGAGAAGGGAGATATGATATATTTTAAAGATAATAAAAATCAATTAAACCAAAGTTTGCATTGCCACAATTATAAAAATAATTAAATATTCTTTTAAAGAGATAAATTAACTTTTATTCATCATTTTCATATTAATTGTCAAATTAGTTTTATGTTTAAAATTAAATAATTTAGGTTCAATTTTAAAATATATTTATCTTTTAGTAGAATCCTTTGTCTAAAGAATGAATTCAGGCTAACCAAACTAAGGTTAGACTCCTCTATTCTCTATTGAGAGAGAACTCGAACATTTTATTAATTAAATAAATATTAAATGTTAGTACACTTATTTTAACTGGAGTCACATTAAATTTCAATCTAAAAAGCAATAACCTGGGAAGAAGTAATGTAAACTGCTTTGATTACAGCCATAGATAAAGGATTGGCTGATAGCATATTTTTTTTATATCGAGGGTAAATTACTCAAGAAAAACTGGAATTAATAGCCATCGATATATAAAGGAAAAAATAAACTAAGCATGGCAAAGCTTCTTGAGCTTTACCTCTAAGGTGCGTAAAATCCTTTGAAACTTGAGCTTGAAGATCCTACTTTCTAGTTTAGATCTTCAATAAGATAGCGCAATTTAAAAAGGACATCTATGGAAGATTGTTACAGTGGGAATTGTTAAAAAAGAAATGTGTTTTTATCTGGAAAAAAAAGAAATTTGATGATGGAAACAGCGAGATCTAGAAGGAGTTTATCTTCATAACAAAAAACACCAAAAGGAATAGAGTCATGGGGGGATTCTTTATTAGATGAGAGTCTTCTAAAAAGGACAAGTACGCAGTGCACTCCTAGGAGAGAGAAACTTTTCTCAAATAAATAGGGCAAGTTTGATACAATAAATAGCAATAAACGATCTGCGGAGAGATGCAATACAGAACAGAATCATAACTAGAGAACGCAGTTGTAAAGTACTTGTTTTTCCTCAGAACATTCATCGATTGAAGCAATAAGCACTAAGAGTTAGAATAATAGTGAGAAAGAAATGAATGTTAAACACAAGAAAATCTACTAAGGTTGGATGAAAAATTCAAGAATCAGTGATGACGATAGGTACTCTAAATGGCAAGAAAGCTACGATGGGAACGATAGCAGAAAAAAGAATATCAGAATGAATATTGAAAACAAAAAGTTTCAAGAAAGTGAAAGAAATGAAGTTCTTGGGAGAAATAGTGATTCTCTGAGTCTTGAATCAAAATAGTCATATTCTGGGTTACTATGCTCGTTGAGTCCAAAATAGCAAACAATACTTAGAGGAGTATCTAGCATTAAGCATAAGGTATTGCTTTATAACATCAACAAAATAGAAAAGAGAGTTGTTTAATCTACTTTGTATGAGCCTTAGAATTTAGATTCTGTTGTGAATCTTAGTAAGAAGAGAACTAAGCTAATAATTCGTCCAATAAAATAAGCGAATTCAATAATAAATACATCTTAAATTTAAAATGAAGCATTTCCGAATTCTGCAAATATTAATAATAATTCAGAAACTCAGGAATCTCTTATGGAAAATTCAGAGGTCATTTCTCATTGGTAGATTCCAGTTTCGACAGTGAAAACAAGAGAAGGGTTTCAATCGAAAAGGATATCAGTTGCGTTTCGGGAACACTATGGAAAGAGCTGTAGATATCATAATCAACAATAATAGCAATAATTATAATAGGATTTTAGTGGCCAAAACAGTTTAGCAATTAAAAATTGCAGTTTTATTCACTAAGAAAACTTTGAATCTTTGTGCTAAATTATGATGAATGCAGAAGGATCTAATACCCCAGAATTTATATTTTCTTCTGCAAATTTCAAGAGATAACATCCTCCTATTAAAGCACCTTTCTTCAAATGCTGAGAGGAAATTGAAAATACTCCTTTAAATGTCTTTTTTTAGCTCGAACTTTTTATTCAAAAATCAATTATCTATTTGGAATCTACATTTAGTATTTTATCCTCCTTTAATTCTTAATCTTAAAGGATAATATTTTAGCTGTATCCTTTTAGTATTTTCAGCTATTTTTTCTTTTCTTCCCCTTGAATTTGATGTGAAGAACGTGTCAGATAGTTTCAACAAAATAATTTGGAAAATAAAAAAAAACAGTTCATTTGGATTGTCAAAATTAGGAGAAAAACTCCATAAAACAAAAACAACAAATATCATGATTTCAGCTCCTGGACGATTCTGACTTTAAGTTCTGCTAGCAATGCTTTTTTCTATTCCTTTGTGTTAGCATTTTTGATTTTCTCGTTGAACACTGCTGCGAGATCAACAACTGCTTCTTTTTGCTTGATAGTGGAGTTCTTGCTCAATACGAAGATGTCGTCAGTGTCTAGATTCTTGTTTTGATTTTCATATGTCTACTCCTGATCTTGATTGTATGCGATTCCTTTCGAGTAGCTTTCTAATTCAAGAAGCTTATTGGAGGCATGTTCAAGGATCTCCCTAGGGAAATCAAGTGTCTCTGCTACAAACAGACCATAACTTCGTTCGGCATAACCTCTTTTGAGCTTATACTGCATGGTTAGCTTATTGTCGATGGTCACACATCGAACGTAATAGTTCACAACACCTTTCACTTCACTTTCCATTTTAGTCATCTCATGGAAGTGTGTTGCAAAGAGACAATATGCTTTTATCTTATTCGCAATGTGCTCTTTTAGATTAACAAAATATTCATCAAATTAACTAAAATATTAGAAAATCGATATTTACCTGAAATTGCCCAAGCAATTCCGAAACCTTCTGAAGTAGAAGTTCCTCTTCCTAGCTCATCGATGATAATCAGAGACTTAGATGTTGCGGTCTTTAGCATGCATGACGCTTCCAACATTTCACTCATGAATGTACTAATTCCTCTTAATTGCATGTCACTTGCTCCTACCCTTGTGATGATTGCATCGATAATCGGTATTTCTGCTGACGAGCAAGGCACAAAGCAGCCAATATGCGCAAGTAGCACGCAAATAGCAGTTTGTCGAATGAACGTACTTTTACCACCCATATTTGGTCCAGTAATAATATGGAAACGAGATTCTTCTGAATCCATGAAGCAATCGTTTGCGACACAGTTCGAATCGACTATTTCAAGACATGGATGACGTGAATTCACGAGATTTATCTATTTGTTTGCTGCTCTGATATTCGGTTTGACATATGAACTTGGTGAGTTTACTAAAGAAGCAAAATTCGCTAGCACATCATATTCTGCAATAACAAAGCTTGCTCGTTCCATAGCAGGGTAATAAGTCGACACAACATCGAGGATCTTACTCACAACTGTTTTTTATTCGTCATGGTACTGTTCCTTGATCAGGTTGTACTCCGCGACATAAGATTGAAGTTAATCGGTTGTATAAGCAATGCAACCTTTTTTAACTGAAATTGACTTGTATTTCCTTGATTTCATGCTTCTGAATGCTTCATCTGTTTCTTTTTTCTTACTCTCAAACAAGAAAGTATGAGTAGTTGATTCCACAAGCTTAGCTTCCACACCAAGTTCCGAAGAGTATTCCTTCCTCAAAGACTCAATCGATACCTCTGTCATTTTAAGCTATTTGGAGAATTCAGTTAAAGTTGGAGAGAATCTTGGACTCACTTGATATTCGTTGTCTCTTCGAACTCTTTCCATGTCTATTGATTACTCAATCATGCTAGCTAACTTTTCAAAGTTCTCTCTGATCTCTCCTAAAGGAATAATGAACTCGTCTTTGGCAATTTGATCATTTCTTATATAAAAAATAAGTAAATTAGCAAAATAGTTTGGAAGACAAATAAGAAATATCTTACGAGTGATTTGTTTCAACGTATTTAGCTAGAACATTGATGTTCGTCACAAGCTAAAACACTTTAATGCAATCTGCTAGATTCGCATTGTGTTTCTTTTTACTTGCAACTCTGTAGAATTTCGCGTAGAGTTTATCAAGATCAGCGATTTTGCGGAGGAATTCATTCTGAATAAATGCTCTGAATTCCGTATTTTACGCGAAATACTCTACGATATCCAACCGCCTGTTGATTTCGATTTCACTTTGAAGAGGCTGCTTTATCCATCGCTTGAGTGTTCTGCTTCCAATTTAGGTTTTGCACTTATCAAGCAAGTCTATGAGAGTACTGAAATTGTTTTCTTAGCCTCCCATGAGATTTTTACGATAGAGATCTTGCTACTTTGGGAAGATGAGCAAAGCATTAATAGCTGCGAGATCGAGTTTCATGAAGTTGCTGAGCACCATGATATCTAACTTATACTGTTTCTCGTTGGATTGTTCTTTTTAGAGCTACTAATCACCCATGATACAAGCGAGACTCGATAATGCTCCTTAGAGAGAACTTTCTTGGATATATTAGCTTAGAGGCTTGTCGAGGAGTCTACTTAAGTCATCTTCGAACCCTTTTTCAAGGAAACTCTTGCGGTCTCTGATAAAAAAATGGCAGAAAAAATAAAATAAAATTTCTTATTGTTAAGCGAAAACGAATAATACTTTTCTTTGAAGGAAACCTCTGACTGAGCAATGATTTCTTGGATTTTCTCTTTCTCAGTGATAAGATCTGGGAAATTGATGTAGAGGACAAACTAAGTATGCTAATTGGAGGGGTTAGATTGGAGGATCAGAGACTCGAAGTTAGAATAGTGTTCTGAATCCTAGAATTCACACAACCAAAACCTTCTTTTATCGTTATCGAACACAGCGGCATTGATTTATCTAGTGCTGTTCGGGAATGTGAAATGTACACACAGGATAACAACATTGTTATCACTTCCGACTTCTTCTTCTTCCATTTGTTTTGAGCTGATTTTGAGTTATTTGGTAATATTGTTTTTTTTTTCTTTCCCGCTTTTATTTGTTAAATTATTCCTTTGATTCATCCTAGCTGTGCCCAAGCCAAATATTGCATTTTAATTAGAAGCTAGATAGATTCTGTGCAAACTTGGGTTTTTTCCAAAATAATATCACTTTGGCGCTAAATTTTCTCAGAATTTTTAAATATTTATTCTTTTAGAAAAACTCCAAATGATATCCAATTAACTTAATCCAAGCAAAGGGAGTTCTTTATGGAGGATTTTTGGAGTTGAATTGCAAGATAAAGGAAATAAAAACCAAGAAACAAGCATTTAAATGGGTCTTTTTGATAGATAAATCAAAGGAAAAAAAATATTTAAAAAGTTTAATATGCCATTTAAAAGGGAATGTTAATAATTCTCAACAATTAATTAAAATGAAAAGTTTTAGGTCTAGCAAGATTCTTCAAATCGAAGAAATTAATTGAAAGAACATTTGGAGAAAAATACTGAGCTTGATTTTGATGAATTCTTCCTGATAAGATAATTTAGTTGAAAGTTGTAGCTTGGAATCATGTAATTGCATTGGGAGGATTTGAAAATAGTGATTTCGCTATGATTAAAATTAAAGAAAAATACTTTGTAGTCAACAGGAAGAAGTAGAAGTAAATGTCAAAGGCTGGCTGGAATAAAGAAGGATTTTCAATCAAAAGGAAGAGGGCTTCTTAAAATGTCGATCCAACTCATAGTTTAAACAACATGATGGAGATGAAATCCGAATATTAGCTTTAGAACAATGCTAAGAAATTTCTAAAAGATAGTCCCCACCGAATAGTGCATCCTACTTCGAATTCCCAGCTGATTCCATTTTCATTTAAGCAAGAAAAACTTCCAGAGACTTAAATGAAGACCACTGCGGCTCTGAAAAATCCTATTGTTGCTGCTAAATCACCATTGTAATATCTTCCTGTATCTTCTTCTATTGAAGAAGAAGAAATCAGCATATTCTTAAATCATAATAATCTTAATATGCAGATGTTAAGCAATTCACTTGGCTGGTCACCTGAAGATTAGTACGCGGATAAAAGAAATAAAGGTCTGGAAGCTAGTGAGTTAAAACATGGTAAAATGTCAACTATTTAATGCAGAAAAGATGCATTAGATCATTAGATAAATGAAAAGGATGCCTTTTCATCGTATTTAGAAGTCAAAAAAGATATGAAAAAGATCAATAAACAGCAAGAAAAGAACAATAAAAACTAGAAATTACTTAATGCTCTCCACAGTGATGATATCGATGTTTCAAAGACTATTGAAGCCTTAGAAACTACTCATTTATCACTTACAGACTTAATCTCCAATTACACAAACCAAATCGACGAATTGAGCACTCAAATCCTATGCAAAGATCTCAATGAAAGCTTTTCAAGTGGTGATTCACCAGTCCAACAGAAAAGCAAGAAATTATTGAAAATATCAAGTTCCTCTTCAAACGTCGAACTCAAATAGAATTCTGAATAATTATCTGGATTTTCAGAAGTTCTCAAGAGTAGTTAATCATCGTCTATTCCTTGCGATTTAACATTTCATTCAGAAGATACATAACTACCATCTGAGGAGTTTGCTCTTGATTAGCTTAATAGACAACTCGAATCAGTGCGTGCTAAGCATAAAGAATAAGACAATGCTGTGTTTGCTATTGAGAAAAATTCTTTATTTTTGAGAAAAAGCAAAGCCATTCAAGATAGCTTTGAAGATCTGGATTAAGAATAGATTTTTCAATGTAAGTTTTGCTCTAAGTCGTTTTCCAAATCATGCTCGCTAGGTATTAAGCAAACAACACAAAAATATCTCACATTATTCGATTATTTAACTTGAAAATTGTGCTGTTTTTTTTGTTTGGATTAAAAAGGTGGTCATATTAGTCGAGTTCATTAGGGAAAGTCCAACTAATATAAAGAGAAGTAGAAAATAAGAGAAAAAAGAGAAACTGAAAGACTTAGGAAAACTCATTTTAAATAAAAAGGGATGATGGAATAGAATACATGTCTGGAAAAATAAGATAAAGCAAGGAAAGGTAATTAACAAAAGAATGAGTTGAGAGAATTAATGAGTAAATCAACTGTTAAATCTAAAATGGATGATTATTGGGTTTATTTTAGGATTAAGTTATGGAGATCAAGAAAAAAGACAAGAGAAAGATAAGGAAAAAACTTATTGTGCTGAAAAATCCCTAGAAAAAGGAGTAGTATAAATTGAAGCGAAAGAAGAATGTGAGTAGGGATCAAATAACAAAATCTCTGAAAAGCATAAGAAAAAGTAAATAATTGAAGAAATGGAGATTTAAAAGAAAGAAACACAGAAACAAGTTGAAATAAGGAAATAAGCTGAAGAGTCAGGCAGCTAAGTTGTATTGAAAAGAAAATTTTCGTTTTTAGATAATCCACCTTCGGACAGTGGGAGTAATCTCATGATAACCCCGGTTAAAAGTATTAAACTACCAGCTAATCAAAAGAAAAGATAAGTTCCTAGAAAATTTTAAGAATTTTCTTGCTTTAAGCATACTAATTTATGATATAGAGTCTCTTATTTATTGCTGCATGTATGCTGTAAGTTGTACAAGTTAAATTCAAATATTATGTTAATTATTTTGATTGTGATTTCCAAATAATGGGGAAATGGGTAAATATTTAATCCCACCCTATGAAACTAGAGAACTAAATAGATATTCATACCTAATCCTAAGGCAGACAACAAGTAAAGAAATCTAATTAATTTAAGAGAAAGTTCGAAAAGATTTATTCAAGACGAAGAAGTAGAGAGAACATGAGAGGTTTCATGTAGTTTTCGAAAGCAGCTTATCGCTACAGCTAGAATATCCCGCGTACATCGAACCGAGCATTCTCAATGCCACCTGTGTTTCCTATTTCATCTTTTCAGAATAAGATGATTCAATCACAGTAATTCTAACAAACATGTTAAGGGCTGCGAGATGCAGGAATAGATTCTGAAAACGAATATGCCCTAATTCAAATTGGTTGAGAGAAATAAAAATCACATGTTCTTTTGGTGGATTGTTTAGGATAAAGAATGACTTGGCATAGACTGTGAAAGTTAGCTATCAATTTAACGGAGAGAGAATCGCTATGATAGACTTCTCCATGATACAAGATCTCGAGGAGACCAATGGTAACGATATTGAATTTTTCTAACAAAGGAAAGAGATATTTTCATGGGAGAAAACACTGAGCGAATCATTCGTTTTTCATTAAAAAATGGGGGAAACTGGACTATTGCATTTTGTGGACTGAGGCAAAGACGATGATGATGATAATGATGTTCTTCTTCTAACACTTACATTTCGCAGAGACTGAAGATGAAAATGTGTAAAATTCGTTTCTTTTCAAATTGATTCTAGTTCATGTTTTATATCTAAGTGTATGACTAACAAAAAACAACAGATGCCAACAGGCATGAAAATTACCTATGTAATTGGAGTGCATGATGAAGTGAGCAGCTATTGAGGACAAGACAAGGCAGATGATAGCAAAGGAGGATATAATATGAACAGACAGAATATAAATATGAAGAAAAATATGATCTCCCATTTTTAACTTATTTTTCTCATGTGAATCAATCAAATGCATATTTTTTTAAGACTTCCTTCATCAGTCATATTTAAAAGCTAATGCAAAAAAAGAAAGAAAAGGAAATAATAGAATAAATAGAGGAATTAAATGAGTTAATATTCTTGGAAAGCTAGAAATTTATGGGAATATTTTGTGGGATAGCAAAAAATGGATTTGTTTAGAAATAAACAAAGTAGATAAGGTGTAGATATTTTCTATGTCTTGTTAATGGATTTAGAGAAACAATTGATTAAGTTTCATATGAGAGGAGAAGGGAAGTTTAAAAAATAATGGCAATATATGGCAACCCTTTTTCTTTTAGCTTTTTTTGACACATAGAATTAAGTTTTAGAAAATATCTTGGATAAAGATGTCAATTCTTGGATTTCGCAGTGAAACAATGTGATATATCTATTAGAGATAATCGCTTTTTAAGAGAATTGTTAAATTATTTGTCAAAATTTAACAGTATTGTTTTAAGAGTAGAAACATTGAATTTCACTTTATTTTAAACTTTAAGCTCACAAAGAAACTCAGTATTTCCAGTTTATTTAATTATTATCGACTCCCTCATGAATCTTTAAGCTGAATCATCTTTTTATTCATTAAACTTCTTCCTTCTCAGCATTTTTCTTCTTCCAAAGATTATCAACTTCTATCAAGACTCTCCTTGTTCGGTCAATTGAGAATTTATTTTTCTTCCTATTTTTTTTCAAAGCTAAAATTTCAAGAATTTAATCTAAAATCTCTTTAAAAAAACAATGATTTATTAGTGAATTACACAAGGTAAGGTACTACTACTTCCACCAAGAGGTTCAGCGCGAATCGTTTGAGGTTCTTCCTCTGTGATTTTGTCAATTTTAGGTATTTTGAGAGGAGAGAGTTATCTCAAGTGTTTCTTAGTTGTTTTGAAATAAGCAGATGACGAACTTGCTAAGATTTGTTTCTACAAATTGACATTAATACAAAGAAAAATAAGGATTATTTTAGAATCTCTCTCTTTTGAATTACATTCGGTTGTTGAAATGGAGATGGATTAGTCGTAGTTGAATAGAATTCTTCATTTTTAAAGAATTATCCTTTTTGTCTAAGAATATTCTTATTTTCTTTAGCAAAAAGTTCCCGATTAGTGATCCTTGGAGAAATCGGATTCTTTGTTGTAGACAGAGCAACAAATTTATTTTTTGTTGAGCTGTGATTCCGAAGAGACAACTTAGATGTTCCAAAACTTGCTATAGTCTACTGCATTTCCTTCTTTTTTGCATTTACTTAAAAAAAGAAGAAAAAAAGAATAAATAAATATGGATAAGAAACATCAGCATAATAATTATATTCGTTGCTGATTGTATATTACTGTACTAAGTGTAGGTCATTTCGAATTTATGGTAAATAGTCATGTTATTGTTATTATTAGACGAAGGCTAGGTTTACATATCAGGTGAAGTTGCATTTAGCAATTAGGATTGTTAGAATAATTATTTTTAAACTTGCTGCTATTGCACAGGAGAGAATAATTATGGAATTTCCTTTGAAAACGAGTACTATTACTATGTCTGCTGGAGCTAAGTTTGCTGTTATTATAGCTGTGGCTTAGCTGAGGAGTATCTCTTCGACGAGATTGCTTGTAATTACTTTTTTTAGTTAAGTTCTTCAATTATTTTCTTTTTTTCTTCTTCTATTTTCTGATTTGTTCTAGTTTCTTCTCTTCTTTTGACCAATTCTTCAAACTTAAGTTATCTCTTTTTCTCTTCTTCAGCTAAATATAATCTTTATTTCTCTTCTTTTCTTCGTTCTTCTAATCGTTTTCTAATCTTCTCTTCTTCCTTTCTCTTCGTAAATTCTTCGACTCTAGCTTTTCTCTCTCGTAGAATCTCAATTCGTTCTTTCTCAGCTTCGATCAGCTTCTGTTCCTCTTATTCTCTTCTCTAACGCTCTTCTTTCTCCCTTCGGTTTATTAATTCCTTGAAATTCAAATATGTTTCTTCTGCTAAAACCATACTTCCCTCAAAATCAAAGCAATCCATCGATGCTATTGAACTTGGCAATAACTCACTACCGATCATCATCCCAAACTCTCGCCTAGGCTTTTTGTTATCTTTACTACCACCATCATAGTCTAATAAAATAAAACAACAACAAAACTCAATTTTAACAAACTGAATTATTTCAACATTGTTTTTCCAAAAAAACTTGTTCGCACTTGGTGATGAAGAACCTGATTAAATTATTTTAGCTTCTTGATTTGTGTTCTCTTATTGATTCCTTTCAATAACAGCATCATTTCCTCTCCATTTTTTAATCAGATTCATTTGGAATTCGAAATCTAACAGATCTAATGTATCCAAGAAATTCGCAGCTTTCTTGCGGATTTCTTCGTCTAATGCTTTGTTTCTGATGTAGATAATGGCAAGAAGACCTCCATTTTCAAAAAGAATTCTTCGGATTTTCTCATTGTCTCTAGTTTCTCCTGGGATGTAGAATCGTCTGTTGTATGTTCCGCCAATGTGGATGAGATAATTTAACGCTAGAACTCGTATTTTTCTGTGGTATTTCTCAATTTCACTCTCATAGCAGCTACATATGCTGATCTATTACAAAATAATTCAATTCAATTTTTCAAACAAATGCAGAATAATTGATTACTTTCATAAGAAGGGAAATGATATCTTTAGTGACAACTCTCAACTTATTCGATGCCGTTTTCGTGATAGCACCCAATGCTTCCAGTGCGATTTCCTACAAATCCACTGGATGATTTTATGAATCCAAGACTTTCACAAGCTAATCAACAAACTATGAATCCGATAAAATACTTGCTATTCTTGAATCCAAAATCAATTAAAGAGTCTTCACAACAGTTTTAAGATCAAATTCACTCATTAATTCCCAATTCACCATCTTGCTCAAGGTATAATGTATCAACGGATAAAACTAATGAAAATCTGTATTCTACTTTGTAGCCAACAATCTCTTCAAGCTTTAGAGCATTTATTCTGGATCAGATTGCTGCTATTGCTACTGTTATTGTTATTGCTGTGAATTACTACCATTCTTCGCTTCTTATTTATCTTATTAATCGTTAGATTCTTCGGTTTTATTTTTATTTCTCCTATCTTTTTCTTCTTAAGTATTTGTATCCTCTTCATCGTCGTCGTCTTCTGCTTCTTACTCTTCCACTCGATGGAATGTATTATTACAAAATCCTATTTTTCTTCCTATTCTTTAGTCAGATGATCTGTTTCGTTTGTTTGAACTAGTAACATTGCTGATATCTGGTAGAGATTGCGATGAAAGTGATCTTTTCTTAGCAACTAAACTATTTTATTCAGATGACTCTTCTTGTGATTAGCTTGCTCGTGTTAAAATTCGTTAATTCTCCTATGGTTTCTGGAAGGTTTATGAAAACTACTGAATAACTGATGCTCTACGTATTACTTTGTTTGGCTTTTAAGCTAGAGCTTCAAGGGGATACAAAGATGTCGTGTAGGGTTACCGAGTATTCTTAGCTGTACCATTGTTAAAACTACTATTAGGTTCGCAGTAAATTAATTCAAAATCATTGTTTCGATTGTCAGTTGGTGGGTTTACAGGAGGGAACAAAGGATCAACCGCTATTTTGATAAGATCATCGGCCATTTTAGGTATAAGATCTTTGATGAAGTCATTAGGTACTCCAATGTATGGATTTGTGTTAGCCTTAAGATTTCAAAAAACCAATAAATTCAATTTAGGAAATAAAGAAAATGCCCAAAAAGAGCATGATTCATTAAATAGCAATACCTCGATCAGCCAAACTCTAAGATCTTCATCGATAAGGAAATCATATCCAAATAATTCAAAATTATTGTATCGTTTTGGAGCTAGCATAGGCTTCTTAGCTGCTAGGAACACATCGATTATCAAATCTTTCATTCTCTAAAGCAGAAACTGTCTGATATTCACACCTTGGATGTTTTATTCCTTGAACTCAGCATCAATGTAATCGAACAGCAAGTCAAGAGGAAGAGTATTTCCTGAGTTCAAACATTAGCAGAAAATTAAGCATATGTTTAAAATCATAAATTCTAAGTTTTGTTTGTTAATTTCTTTACCTGGCTCATGCTATCCATAATTCGAGTTGTGCTTCTGTACGAAGTTATTTGTGAGATGTAAATTAGGATCGATATCAGCCATATTGTAGGTATCTGAACATGTCCTGATGTATCCAACTTTGTAGAAAAAGACATCAGCTGCTTTTGTAATGAGTCCCCATACTCTGATGTCAAATTTTCTTCCTTTGTAGAGAAGAGGTTTTTCGATGTATTTTTAGATGACCCAATATGAATGCGGTGCCTTTGCAGCAAGGGAACTTACGATTTCCTTTTAAGACTTGAAAATCTCGATACCTCTACCTTAGTTAGCATCTGCTGGTTTCAATAACCATATGTTTTCTATACAGTGCTTCTTTGGTATTTTTTCCTTTTTTTGGTTCATGCAAAAAAGATTAATTGACTAATATTTAGATTTAAATAGTAATAATGTACTTTTGTATAAACGCCACTTGCGAATTCACTGAAGCGTTACAGGAAAGATTGGAATTCTACATCATTCATGCCAGCAGTCAGGACAAAACTAGTTGCACAACTATCGAATACTGAATACCTAGAGCTAGCTAATGGAAGGGAGAAAAAGAGAGATAATGCAAGAGAAATAAGAGAAAACATGCTTAAGGTTTACAAGCTGTGTCAAGAAAGCGATAATATGAGCTTAGTGCTCTGATCAAACCAGTTTTTGTGCACATCCATCGATTGTTCTCAAAATGATTTATTGTCTTAAAACAAATGATAATTCAAAGGTAAATCAACAACTTTGAAATACAATATTAGAAGAATTAAGAGTATAGAAATACTTGTTTGAGGACATTGCTTCGATGAATATCGTCCAAGATAGCGAATTTCTGATTAAAACAAACAAACTGTTAGAAACCAATCATAATACTTATCGTTTTGGATATATTTCTCCAAAATTAAAAAGAAACCAACTAATTCACACATTTTGGCTCCCTTTGTAATTGCAGACTTTCTCTCCAAAAAGAGCACAATATAAAAAATTCAAAAATGTTTTTGGCTTGTTACTCTGACGGGAAAATTATAGCTCTTCCATATGAAATTAGCCTAGAGAAATATGTCCTTTTCATCGTTTTAAGTCTCTTTGATCTTCACAAAAAACAATCAGTTTTACCCTAAAAAACAACAACAAGTTTGCTTCTGTTGAAACTTACTTCTTCCCAATTCCCTCTTGACACGAGTATCTTTCTGAAGACTCCAGAATTGTTTCCTAAGAAAAGGCAGAATTTGTTGCATTTTCCATTCTATTTCTCTTGTTTCTCGATGGCTTCAAGCTTGTCTTTTTCGTTTTTTAAAAGAGATAACTAAATTGGCTGAGCGATAGAAGGAAGACCTGGCTAGTTCTCCACAGCAGGGAGTTAGGCTTTCATTATGTAGTGCTATAACTGAACAGTTTGAAAAGATGTTGTTTAAATTGAAACTTTCTAGAGAATTTCTGCTTGTTTTTGTTTTATTCTTTTGATTTTTTGCGTGTTTTGAAGTTCTTTAATTATATCTGTTTGATCATCCTTAAATGAGGATAATTAATTTAGAAAGCAAAACTTTGTAATGTTCTCAGCTAGTTATTCCTTAATTCGGTTGCACATGTGCGATTTTTCAAACGCACTTACGGAATTAAGGAGATTTTTTAATTCTTTAAACAAAGGAAAAAAACACTAAGTTAAATAGGTTTCTTAGATTCTCAACTAACATTACAACATCTTTTAAGGAAGTTCAAAGTGATTTGAAAAAAATAAAGAAAGACTTTATGCTTTTAAATACAAAAAAAGACTATTTTATGTTGAAAAAATAAAATAAAACAATTACATATTATTTATGAAACAAATTCAAAAATCCACAAAATAACTCTTTCAGACAATAAGCTTGTTATCCAAGATTTTCTTGATGTAGCAGATCTACCATGAAGTAGTCAAGACCACAAGTAGAATCTCAATGATTGAGAAAAGCATCAGTCTTTTTGAAGCGTCTTGTATCGACTCCATTTGAGTAATTTATCTCATCGAGGCGAATCTCTGCTCGTTTTAGTAGTCCTTTTGTTTTAAATAATTCAGGAAGAGATTTTTATAAAATTTGATTTCCAAACTGTCGAAATTATTTTGAAGAAAAATAATATTTTTTTATTTTACCTTAATACTTGATGCGATATGTTCAAGCTTTCTTTCTGCTGGATCGATATCTGCATGAGAGAGATGTGTCTCAGTGATATTGTGGATGTCCAAGATAAAACTTACATATTTCAATTAATTTCCCTGTTTTATTCCGGCGAAAATATTTAAAATATTCAATTTTTACTGAATTAATTATTTGGATTAAAATCTTGAAAATATCATTTGTTAAGGAGCATTACTCTCAAGTTAGAGAAGAGGAACCTATATTCACCAACCTCAGTGCCATTTAGAGAGAAGATGCCCTCATGACTCTTAATTTTGTAGAATGTTTATTTCTATGTAGGATCTATTACCTAAGATATTTTTAAGGTAAAATTTTATTGATAAGTGAATGAATGAATTGTTTGGAAATTTACTGTCAAGTCAACTTTCTCCTGTGAATTGAAGGAAACAAAGAATGCACCTCTAATCATTGTAGATTATGTTATGCTTTAAAGGAGCAACTATGGGAAACAGATTGATAAGATATTATCTTTTTAGAATAAACCTCATTTGGAAATCACATGATTTACCTCTTGTTTGTTTGGCTCGATTTCAAAAGTCATCATTTCGTCAGCCACAAAGTCATGCATGTATTTCTACCATTGTTCCATGATCGATATGTTTTCCTCTCCGTCTTCAGAATCTTGCAATTTTTTTTTATCTCCTTACGAGTTTGGCTAATTGTTATGATTCTAACTTTGTCCCTCTAGTTCTACAGTAGGAATTTTTTATGGATCATCAGTAGCTTAACTGGATTAAGGTAAAGAGTGAGTTAGTTATTAACTCAAATGCTTAAGTAAAAACAATTTACACAGCTAATAAAAGGTTAAGAGAGAAGATTAAAAACAATACGATCGAAGTGATCTTCATTTCGTTTGCAGAACAAAATTATTTTTTTATTTTTTCAAGAGAAATCACTTTATTTTTCTCTTAAGAAAATTTAGCAGTATTTGCATCTCTGGGAAGCTGACGTGTGACAGTAGTAGATTCAATTCATTAATTATTTTACAGAAATTTTTTTTAAAAATGCTATTTTTGTTCAATAAATATCAAAATGATAGTTCTAGAAAACTACTTCATTAGACAGAACAAATTTATTTCTTGCAAACACAGCAATTTGTGATTCACTTTATTTTTTAAGCCATTTTTCTCAAATTTGAATTCTTGTTTTAGGATAAAGAAGCTGAAGAAAAATAGATCTGCAGCATAATAGTCTGTTTCAACAAATGACATCGATTATTCAAGAAATTTATGTAGAGTTTTATGCGAAAGATATTAGAGGGAAACGTATTCTTAACTCACAATATTGGATGATAAATCAAGCCCTTTTCTATCGACCAATAATTCGTAATTCTTTTAAGGGAATAGTTATCCATGGCACATTGGGTAAAAAGATTTAAATTATTCTTTTAAATATGTGTTAATTTTTTCTCTCAATTTTTTAAATTTTTCCTTTGGATACATAGAAGATACTCCTTAACAGTTGGATGGGTCGTTTAATATTAACGATTTTAGCATTAGGAAAAGCATCTTAATTTTCTAAAAAAAGAGAAAGAAAAAAATTGATTTAAAGAAGAACTAGATAAATCAAAATTCATGTTGATTTATGTTTATTAAAGTTCAAAGAATTCATCTAATCTGCTTGTCATTTTAAATAATCTAAAAAGAAAGAACTAAAAAAGCGACCCAGCCTTATGTTTGACTATTTCTTCTTTTGTGTAATGATAACTTACTAAAAAGAGCATGATATTTTATTTGTAAATTAGATACTAGAATGCAATAATTTCCTAATATGAATTTAAAAATTTTTATGACTTTACTCTACTTTATTACCTTTTTATTTGCTAGTGCTTTCCCAGATTATTAAGAAACTCTTGCAATTTTATGAATTTTGGTATTATTTTAGCTTCCTTCAATATTTGTGGAAATGGATATCAAGAAGAAAGTATTTCCTTGTTGATCATTGTTCAAGGCTTCCAGGAAATGAAACCCTGGAGAAATCAACATGATTTTTTGAAAAAGAAGTTTATTTAAGAACTACAATCTTCTTAAAATTCAATTTTGTTTCACAATGGTAAATGTTGGTCATTTTTTGAAGTTTCTTAGAAATATTAATAATGCTCAGAATAAAGTATGGTAAATATTGTCAGTTGATATAGAAAACACATGTTCTTAGTCATTTTAGCTTCTAATATCTTGGTTTTTCTTTCATTCTTTATAATGGAGAGAAAGATGAGAGAGAGTAATGCTTCTTTACATTATTCAGCTAAGTTTCTCGAAATAGGATTTCACTTTATTATTTCAATATTTCCTTCTACAACTAGATTCATGCTCTCTCTTTTTTCCCAATCTAGTAATTAATTTCAATATTCATCATTGATTTGATTTTGCTTGTTTTTTTGAGCAATTACACAGAAAAAGTAACCTCCCAAAACTCAACTTTCCAATCTTCAACCAAAAAGATTTAATTAAACCAATTTGAGGTAAAAAATCAACTAAATTCAACTCTAAAAAAAATTTTCTTGAGAATAAATCTCAAAAATCCTCACGAACTCAAGAGACTCTCATATAAATTGTTTACATATTTTTGTTTTTGTTTATTAGTTACAGAACAATTTCTGCACTTGAATGTTTTTCTAAAATTAGAGAAGGCTATTCAGAATTTTGCTTCGAGAGAACTAGGAGAATTTCAGCAAAAGCAGTTTCAAAATATGTGTGGTGTGCAGAAGGATAATAGCTTATTCAGGCTGATCCTATTTTTAAAGGAATTAATTGTAAAAACAAATTATCTCAAGAATTCTTGGTTTCTATGACAAGAAATTTTAAATAATTAAAAAGGGGATAGTTTTAGGACGCAAGTAAGTTAAAATTTAAGCTTATGAATTCTTGAGATTTTTCTTTCTTTGTTTCACAAAACAAACGTCGAAAGTATATCCTTGTAAAACAAATTAATAATTTGTGGATTTAATTAGTTACTTTTCTCTCACACCTGAAAGGAAAATTCAATCTTCAAAAAAGAATAGAAACTCTTGAGGTTAATTAAGAAGTAGTTAAGTAGGAATACTTTGTTAAAAGATTGCTTTCATTTTCACAAAAACATGTTTTCAAAATATTAGTGGTTTCGTTTTCTTTCAGTCCTTCGAAAATAAGCCTAGATGATGCATGAGGGAGGATATTAGATCTATTAGTGATTCTTGGCTAAATAAAAATAATAGATAAGTGTACTTTTTAACTTCACTGTAAGTCTTTTTTTTCTATCATAATAACTCAAAATATCTCTGGAAAATGAGTGAAAAACTTATCTTCGACAAGTGGAAATATGAAAATTATGCATGAACGGGGCAGAAGAATAAGGTAATTAACATAAATTGGTTAGTTTACGTAAAAGAATTGAATTTAATGATGATGATGGTGACGATGATGATGAAGATACTAACTTGAATTGGTGATTATTCGATTTGGTTCGAAAACACACATATTTTTCTTCTTTTTTGCCTCAATTTTCTTACAGTTATTTGAAAGATAAAAAGTAATAAATTAAACAATAGAATACCTTCTCTTTCAAGAGTAAGGCATAAACATGAACTGATGAGCAGTCGAAAATAGACAAATGATTATTTTTTGAGATAGAATATTACAATTATGTTTAAATCGCTCGAATGGAAAAAAAAGAAGCAATCAACAAATAGATATTTTAATTAATCATAATCAGGCTCGGGTGGGTTTTTAAAATAAAAGAATAAATACTTGAATAGCAAAAAAGATAAGACCTGAAAGAGGTGTATCTCAAATTTAAGTTATTAACTTCCCCTCCTCTCCCCCACTCCACAACTGTAATGTAAATTTCGAATGTTGAGTTGAGATAATAAAAATAATAGGATTTCCTAAGAAAAAGATAATTTTCAGAGGAATAATTAGTGGATTTATACTAAGCGAAAATACTTCCCAATAATCTTTCTAATCTAGCAATATAAAGCTGCAATTCTTATTCTTCCAAAAATTTTAAAATAATCAGCAGACTCAGTTGACTTTATTTAAACAAAAAATCAAAGAATTTGTGCATTAATACTCCCGAAAAAACGGGTAAAATTTTTATTTTTGTTGAGAAGATCATCCATCCCCCAAGGAGAAAGTTAGGAAACTTGATATTGGAGATGTTTTTTACTTCTATTTCTCAATAAAAAATTCAAAAAATTGAAGAAATATGGATCTCATTATCTCAGGAAAAACTAATAAAAATAAGAATTTTAAGTGGGAACATACTCAGTAGTTAAAATTACTCATAGTTCACATAAGAAGCTGAAAGAACCTAAAAGCTTACAACTCGCTGCTTTCGATGATTTTAATTACATTTCCTAAGGCGAATGTGCTCCTCGAAAGGACCGATATCATCAGAAAACACAAATGTTAATTAACCCAGCGGAAATCAGTTTTTGCCATAATAAAGGCAAATAACTTGTAAGCTGTTTTTAATTTAATAATTCCAGCAGTTCTATCTTGTGTTTGTATTTGTGTGCTCGCTTAATTAAGAATCATAATAATATAATTAATTCAAAAATAATTCATTTAATTTCAATAATTATTCTCAAATCAGGCAAATTAAGAAATCAACAACAATTTAATAATTGATATTCTCTTCTTGTAAATGGATCATAATCATCCCAACTCTGGAACGACTCCGTTTTAGGGGTCTCCTTTGTTTTCATTAGCAACGCCTAACCATAAATATTCCTCTTTTAAAAATATGTCTTCAGCTTCTATTGAGATCTATAAATCGGAAATGGATGAATAATAAGATAAAAATGATCATAATATCAATGATACTTCTCCATTGAGACCTTTTTCTTTTCCATCTCAAGAAGAAACTGAACTTGAAGAAGAAATCATAAGGCCAAAAGCAAATTCTTACTCCTCTGGGTACATTCAGACTCAGGTACCTCAGGAAGCTAAAAAATCACGCTTTAATTGCTCTGTTTTCATGGAGTCTTAAAGTAATTTAGATAGTAAGAATACCTGTTAAAGTCTTGATTCTCAAGAGATTGAATCCATGAGAGATTGTGAGTCAACTGATGAATCGGCGAATGCCACACCTTCCACGTTTTTTAGTAGTGAATTCGCTAAAAGAAGATCTAAATTTTTCAATAATTTCAAAACAGAGTCTCTTAAGCTCATAACTACTAACTCATCTTCCACTCAGATCTCAAGCAAATAGGAGATTTTCCTTCCCATCTCATAGCAAGAGTTGTTCACTGAAAAGTTTGAACTGCTCGAAAAAATAGGTGAAGGATGTCATTCAATTGTACGCCGCTGTTCCAAGAAAAGCGGAACACCTTTGGATATATTCGCAGTCAAGATCATTCCATACAAAGACCCCGAGTATCTCTTTGAGGTAAGGATAAAAAAGAAAGCAAATATTTACTAATTTTTTAGTTTACTTTTTGATAAAATTCGAAGTGATTGGGTTTATTAAGGTTGAAATTTAAAAATTTACTTGATTTTCAGTTAAAAGAAAAATAATGTAGTGAATTTAAGAAATTTTCAATAAGGAAAGAGAGAAGACAAGAATATTCAAATATTTTCAGAATTACAGTTTAAAATAGTCTTGGGGAGTAAAAATGAGAAAATTAAATTGAAAAAGAATAGGAAATTTCATGGTTTTAATTCTCAAATGGCAGATAATAAATTCGGGAAAAAGAGAAGATATTTAAATTTTTTACAGGAAAAAAAAGGGAAAAAAGAGGCAAAATACAAGAAAAGAAGAACCCAATATTATTATTATAAAAGAAGAACCCCAAAGAGATTTGATATTTTTGATCATAAGTAAGGAGAAAGATTTTCAATAAAAATCATTAGTAGAACTGGGTGATATTCTTTAATTAATTAACCAGTTTTGATTTGACAGCTAATTAAGATATTTTTAAAAATATTTTTTAGATCTTATCTGAAGAGCGAGTAATGAGCCTTCTTCATCATAAGAACATAATAAAATATGACAGCTTTTTCCTCGAAAAAGACACTAAAAAAGCTTACATTGTCTCAGAGCTCGCTTAAGGTAGATCCTTAGCATAACAAGTTTAATTGCGAGGATGTATGCAAAAAGATGAAGTAAGAAGAATAGCAAAATAACTTTTAAGTGGTGTCTTTTATATGCACTCTAAAGGCATAATTCACAGAGATCTATCACATAATAATATCATGTACAATGAAGAAACTTCTTAAGTTAAAATAATCGATTTCACTGTCTCTAAAATTGTCACAATATAAAAACTCCTTTCAAACACTGGAACACTTCACTTTAAATCACCGGAAATGCTCACTGGAACATTTTATACACATGCTATAGATATCTGGGCGATCGGAATCAATCTCTTTATGCTGCTCTTTGGATACCTACCCTTCATAGATCCACAGTAAAAAAATGAACTTTTTTCCATATTCTTGATAATATAATTTTTCTTTCTTTTTTTTTTAGAGAAAACCAAAAAACTGTGATAACCAATATCACCTAAAACGATCCATTCCTTGAGATAAGATCCAAACTGACCTAAGAGGATCCTTTACTTCTTAATTTCTTGGAAGGACTCTTGGAGAAAAAACCACTCAAGAGAATGACTGCTAGAGAAGCTCTCTAACATCCTTGGATTGTAAGTTTTAGTATTTAGTATTTTATTGGAGTTGTTGCTAACATTTTGATTTGTTTATTAATTAGAAGATGAAACCAACTAAGAATGCATGGGCATGTTAAAATCGGACAAAAAAGACAACAGCTTCTACAGCAGCAGATCTAGATGAAATCTGCGATTAAGGAAATTTATTAACAACTACTCTAGCTACTACACCTCTACGTGCTCCTTTTGGATATACTTTTACAATCAAGACACTAACTGATCTGAATTGATTGCTACTTTTTACTAATAATCATCTCCCTAAAGCAATCATCAGAAAATCTACTTTATTTACACAAACAATTTAAATTCTATTTTATGAATCATCTCTCTTTCCAAAGTAAAACTACCACATATTAAATGGTACATCTTTTGAAATCTTATCTGTTTAATTTTAAACAAAACTATTTTAAAAAAGCTAAAAGTTATGTTTGTACATTCGAAATCTCAATTTTTCTTAATATGTTTTCAGATTGATTTCATTTTTTAAAAAATATCCAGACAAGAGAATCAACTTAGAATTTAATTGTCTATGTTAGCTGATTAATAAAAGAGGCGGGAAGGTGTTTTTGTTTGGTTTGTTTTGTTTTGCTACGAAATCAATTCTTCTTAAATTTTTGCTCTGTCTAATTTTCGATTAAAGTTAAGAAAAAAGTAAGATAAATAAAGCGATTAAAATAAGAAAGATGATTCATTTGGACACATACTTAGAAGGCTTCGAGTCAAAACTCGAAGAAATATAAAGCGGCATTGTTTATGTAAAAAGCTATAAAAAACCTAAAATCAGAATAACGCGTCTTTCAGAAGAAAGGAAATTCGTGCCAATTGAGGTATTATTCATCATGGCTTTTTTTGATTAAACTCATAATGCTTTATGATTTATTCAGAAATAATCTTCATTTCATATGCTTCTTGCTGTATTTATTCCTTCGATTTAGCTGTCTAATTCATGTTGAATGCTGTAATCAGTGTTAGTAACCCGCAAAATATCTTGTTTACTTTGCAGTTAGACATAGAGATAAATGAGAAGTTAGTCATAAAAGACAGATTCGATTGGAACTTAAACGAAGAGAATGTGTCTGTTGATGAATTTGTAAACGAGTTATGTGATTCTCTAAGACTCCCTGAAATCAATCGCACTCGTCTTAAATCTTAGCTTATTTATCAAGTATTTTAGAATAGCATTTTCTTTAAAATTATCATATTTTGTATGAAAAAAAAAACACCTTGACTTTTTATGATTTAAAGCTCATCGATTATATTGAACGCAATACATTTGTACCTCGCCCAAAACCAAGAGAACCTCTCAAGCCAGAAGAAATTGCTGAAGAACCTGCTGGATCAGAATAGATTGAAGGATAGATTATTGAAACATTGAATTCACAAGTGAAACCGCCAGCAAATTCAACTCCTTCTGTTACAGATATTGTTCCAATAACTATTCCAATCGTGAATAGTCAAAATGGAAACAGAGAATAAGCAACTTAACCTGATGAAGAATAGAAGAAAACTGCCAGATAAAGGAAATTAGATGAATTAAAGAGAACAACTCCATCCTCCATGCAGACTAACTCAAAGATTTAGTTTCTGAGAGACAGAAGGGTGATTAAAAAAGAATAAAACTGCTTTCATTTTGCTCATTTTTTCTTCTTTTGAACTTTTCAGAGCTGCAAGAACTGCAATCATATGAATCCAGCATAGAGTTTCGAGTGCAAGAAATGCAAAGTTGCTTTTTATATCATGTAAGAAGCTCATTTACTCATTTTTATTGCTTTAGGAAATATCGTTAGGGTGAGCTTATTTTATGTTTTTTTTATACAAAGGGATATGCTTGATATGTCGAATTGGAAAGTTGCTTAAGCAGTTCAATATTACTAAATGGTCGTGTCCTACTTCCCGCTACTTGCAGATTATGTCAAAGACTATGTTAGTTTTGTAAGATAATTTGAATTTTTTTAGAGAAAAATGAATGAATTTTTATGCTTTTTTAAATTTTTTTTTTTGTGTTAAAAAGTTGACTGGAAAAGAATTTGAAAGCATGTACACACTAAAGAATGCTTTGGCTACACTGTTTAGCACTATGAAAGAGCTGAATGAAGAAAATATTAAAGCTGTTAATGAAAGATTAGAGGATATTTTTGGAAATTTCTTAGCTGGAGTCGTTATTTTTTAGTAACCAGAAGTTTAACCTTCAAAGCGAAGAGGAAGAAAACCAAAGGCTTGGTATGAAGAGTAAGATCGATTGAGGAAAGAAAAACGATCAAGAGGAGAAGCTGTTTCGAGTGAAAGTGAAGAGGAAGATAGTGGAGATGATTTTGAAATGCCAGGAGTGTCAACGAGTGTGAGACCTAGAAAGCAAAAATAATCTGTGAATAAAGAAGGAAATGGAGATAATGAAGGTGATGAAGATGATGGAGGTGATATGAATAGTGATAGTAGTGCTATTGAATCGAGGAAGTATAAGGGACGACCAAGGAAGTAGAATTATACTGGAAAAAAGAGAGGTAGAAAATCGAAAAGCGAATTATTAGCAATTTAATAGGAGAAAGAAAAAAGGGGAAAAGATGAGAAAGTCTCAGAACCGTAAGGAAGTAAAGCTGAAATAGAAGGGGAAGAGGGGATCGCTGAGGAAGGAGCTGAAAAGGAGGAATTAGAAGATCAAAGTAAAGTGACTGATGAGAGTGTTAAGATTGGAGAAGTAGTTGCAAAAAAACGAGGAAGACCTCCTAAGATTCGACCAGTTCTAAGCTCAAGTGAGTAATAGATAGCTAAATCAGGAAGTGGATTGAAAAGAGGAAGAAAACCAAAGTCTTATTATGAAGAAAGAGATAGGATGGAATTAGAGAGATAGTAAAATGGAGGTGAAGGAGGTGATGAAGGAAAAGAAGAGGAAAAAGGAGAAATTCTTAAAAAACCAGTTAAAAAAGTTAATTCGACTGGGATTCCAGCAAAGAGAGGAAGACCTAGGAAAATTAGAGAGAATGAGGTTATTGCAGATGATGATTAGAAGGAGAAAAATAGCTAAGAAATAGAAGAAGGTGGATAAGGAGATATGGTTGAAGAAGATAATAATGATAATCAAGAAGATGAGAAGGATAGTAGATAGAAAGAAGGGGATGAAGAGGAGATTGTTGTTAAGAAACCAAGGGGAAGAAAGAGAAAATAGGAATAAGAAGAATCAATGGTCGATGAAGAAGAAGAGGGAGAAGGATAAAGAGAAGAAGAGGGATAGAGTTAAGGTTTTGATGGTTCGAACAAAAAGAGAAAAAATAGTAAGGAGAATAATAATTCTGATGAAGAATCAAATTTAGACAATCAAGAATATGAGGAGATTGATTAAGAAAAAGAAGATTATGATGACGATGAAGATGCAGAAGAAGAGGAGGATGAGTTAGAAAGTGATCAAGTTGATAAGATTAAGGGGAAATAATCGAATGTTAAGACAAATAGAAAACCTGAAGATATGGAGGAAGAGAATTCTGATGAAGGAGAAGAAGAAAATGAAAGCTAAAAAGATGAAGTAGAGGAAGATGGGGAAGAAGAAGAGAATGATAAGGACCATGAGGATGAGGATGAAGAAGATTAAGGAGATGATGATGGTGAAGATGAAGAGGACGATTAAGATGATGAAGATGATGAAGACGAAGAGAGTCAGGGTGTTCGAACAAGAAGATCCTAAGTTTAAAAAACAAAAACTATTTCTAAACAGCCTTTAGCTAAGAATAATCTTAATCTTAGGAAAACACGAAAAAGTTGAAAAATGAACAAAATGATTTCTAATAAACTATTAAGAGTTTTATGTATTTCTCGTTATTGTCACGTTAAAAAAATAGGAATATGGTTTTCAATCAAATCTTTCTCTTACTTGCAAGAATTGTTTTCATTTAACTTATTTTTTGAGAGAAAATCATAAATTAAATTGCAACAAATCTTACACCTTACATTTTAACAAAGGAATTATTCAAACTAAGCATAAAAAACTAATAACTCTGATTATTTGAAAACAAATATTTGCCTAAGTTTATATTGGATAGGATAACCAAAATACAGAATAAAAGAAAATAGCTTGAGAAGGTTATTGAGAAGGGAGGTATATAATTAATAATAAAATAATAATTATATATTTTTTTAGCTTTTGGATTTTTGATCAAGAAGAAGGAAGATAAAGCTGGTTTGATATTACTAGGAAAAGATTTTAGAAAGATTATTAAATAATTGAAGAGTTATTGAAAAATGGGGGAATAGAGGGATTCTGAAGAGAGGATCAATACATATCTGAATCCACTTTTGATGGACAGATTTGAAAGGAAACAAAGAAAGAGAGAGAATCAATATGAAAGAAATAAATTAGAACAAAAAAAATAAAAAAAAAATCTAAAAAATTCTAGCTCCCTTCTTCAGAAACTAAATTATTCCTTCCTCCCACCAGTTGGAGTTCCTCCATTCAAAATTAATATTGAGAGTTGAAATTCTTTTGGCTAAGATCAGCAAATACATCAATAGTCATAAGTTAATATAAAAATCTAATCAATTATGTTTGAATTAATATATTGTAATTTTTTCGATTGGTTAAATGGAAAAAAATAAGCTATGTCAACTAAAACAATTTTGAATTTGTTCTTAACATAGGCTTCAGATAAATTAAGTATTTATCTTCTTTTCATAGATTTATTATGCTTCTAGGAGTTTATGATAGAATAAATCTTAATCTTTAATTATAATCAAAACTGAAATGTTAGAGTTATAATGACTATTGCTTGTATTATTAGAACTTTATTG
>Ga0302271_10000583_pt1 | contig 36015 bp, 22 predicted proteins | sample III_Bog_N1_1_FD_198767 | JGI IMG/M metagenome (GOLD analysis project Ga0302271, IMG submission 198767) | Peat permafrost microbial communities from Stordalen Mire near Abisko, Sweden - III_Bog_N1_1 | ecosystem: Environmental > Terrestrial > Soil > Wetlands > Peat | place: Sweden: Abisko... | reverse complement strand
AACCAAATAATGAAGATTAAAGGGGTAAAATGTCTTTGAAAATGTGAATGTTCTGATTCTTGGTAGAAATGAGATGCTCACTCAATGTTTTCTTTGTGTGTATTAGCTGTTCTTACAGCAAGTTTTTAGATATTCAGGTTCATTTTTTTTTTCCCTTAAAATGATTTATGAATTATTTGAATGGTAAAAAAGCATTCCATATTAATTCTTTGAATGTAGTTTTAGCTTCTAAAGAATATTATAAAAAATAGGATTGAAAATGTGTCTGCAACCACAATACATGCTACTAAAACAAATAAAAAACATCATGGATAGAAATGAAAATGGAACAAATTTTTTATGTTTTACTTGCTAAAATTCCTAGAACATTATCAATAAAATGAGGAACATCTAATCCTCTATTCTTAATTTCGCTTAAATTTGAAGGAAATCCACTTTTATGTAAACCGCAGCAATAAATAAAAAAACTAATATTGATTCCTTAAAAAATCTATCCTTGATCTGAAACAAATGTCATTTTACAATCCTAACATGATTGGTTTAAATCAATTCACAATATGTCTATTTTGGTAAGATTTCCATAAAATCAAAGGTTAAAAATGATAATTTGGTTGATTATTTCTATTCCAATTTTCATAGAGAATCTAAAATATTGAGAGATAATAATATTGGGTTCCTCAGGAGAAAAGAAGTTTTTGAAGAAATAACAGAAGGAACAATTAAGGAAGCATACATATTGCTTGTTTTTTAAGGATTAAATACTTTTTAGCAAGAAAGACAAAAATAAACAATTTATTAATTTAAAATAATAGATTTTTTTTAATTATTCTAACAATGAATAATAATTTTTTCCTTTCCATGCATTCTATCAAAGCCTTTTAAAAATGGGAATTCTTATTAAAATCAATACAAACTTGGATTCTAGAATACATACAAAAAGGTTCAAAATCTATTAGGACTAATTGAGTTCATTTGGAAAGATCTAAAACAGCTAATTACAAAAAATAACTATGAGAGGATTTATGCACTTCTCGTAAACTGCTTTCCGCATGGGGAAGCAGATGAATAACTGTTCTGCTAGATTCTTCACACCTGCACCTGCATTTGGAATCTCCTCCTACCAGTCTAAAATGCTCATGGCATCGTATTTTCATCTTTTTCTAGAAACAAAATGTCAGAATTCTCATTGGAAAAATATTTTGATTTTCAAAAAGAATAAAAAGCGACTTAGCCTAAACAGTACGTGTGAGCTATTAATTCAACGGTGAGCGCTTTGCAAATATTGATTTCTCGATGCTGCAAGAACTCGAAGAAACCGAAGGTAACTACGAAAATATTAGATTTTTAACAATATTATCCTTTAAATGGAAAGTTGTTTTTGATGTGTATTTTGTTTATTTCATTAACATCATTAAATGGCATGTTACTTGGTGATTGATTGATTATCTTTCTCCTCTTTTCACAGAAGTTGATGATGAAAACGTGTAAAATAATTAATTCTAGTTAGGATTTTAACAATTTCTATTTCGATTCCTTCTTTATTCTCATTCTTAAAAGTAGTTCCCTTTTGGTCAGATGTCAAAAAATCGGAATATTGGCATGAAGATCGACTATGTTGCTGGGTACATCAAACAACATTCAAACCAAACGACACAAGAAGGCAAGCACAAGTCGTTGATGCTGTTAATGGATCTACCCATACTATCGAAGAAACATAGAAACTTGAATTTATTGAAAATATTAAGAAATATTTCTTATTCAAATTGCTCTTTGTTGACAGTATTCCGTCATATTAATATTGTAAACTCAAATAAAGATTTGTTTATCTTAATCAATTATGTAATTTTTCAGATAAAATGGCAAAAAATAACAATTCATATGATAAATGTATCTCAAAAATATCTTTTCAAAGAAATTAATTTAAGGCAAATATTAAAAATGATTTTAACAGATTGACCACCAGTCCATCATTCCTCACAGAAAGAAGTCCACAAATAATTAATTTTCAGCATAATTTCTTAAACAGCGCAACAAACATTGTTGAATCACTCCAAACATTCTAATCGTCAATGTATTTTTTTCAAACAATACGCTTGTTGTCAAGAATCTTCTTGATGTAGTAAACCTACCATGCTGTAGCCACTGCGATGATAAGAGCTTCAACGATGGAAAGAATCATAAGTCTTTTTTGAACAACTTAAATTGATTCCATTTATGTCACCTATCTTCTTGAATCAAATCTCTACTCATTTACATAATCCTTTATGATTGTTAATATCACCAAAAATAGTTTAGAACCAAACCTCAATACTAGCAACTAATCAAAAGGCTAACAAACATTTTTTTGTTTACTTTGATGCCGATGGAGATAACCTCAAGCTTTTTCTCAACTGGATCTAAATCTTCAAGAGAAAGGTGGGTCTCTGTGGTATTGTGAATGTCCACTGCGAAGGTGACAGCCTTCTTTTCCTTGCCCTTTTGAATATTTATTAAATGAGAAATTCATTTTTTTTGTATAATTAAGTTTACTCTGAGATTGGAGAAGACAAATTCGTATTCACCGATGGCAGTTGCATTGAAAGAGAAGATTCCTTCTCTCTTATTGATTTTCTAAAGAGTTCTTTTCTTTTTTGGATCACGAATCTAAATAAAAAAAGTTCAGAAAAAAGTTAGGTATTTTTTTCTTTTAAGAAAGATGAAAAAATCCCTTTAATAAATGAAGAAAGCGTTACAGAAAAGTCAATCTTTTCATCTGAATTGTAGGACACAAAGTAGGCTCCTCTGATGAGAGTTGGGATCTTAATGTCTTCGATGAAAACCTTTCAGAATGAAGCACAAAGAATGGAAAATAAGTGAATCATATTTTTTATTTATGCAGCAATCACATATCATTTGATGAATAAAAGCAGATAATTTTTCGCTAATAAATACCTCTTCAGTCCTTGGAGCCACCTCAAATGTGAGCATTTCATCAGGTACAAAGTCTTTCATTAAGTTTTCCCATTCCTCCATAATTTGTACTCGATCTTCTTGATCTTCTCCAACCAGTTCTGGTTCTTATTCCTTTGGTGCATCTTCAGGAATTCTATTCATCCTATCTTGTTCAACAGTTGCTTCATCTGGTTATCCAGGGTGCATTCTTGCTAGAGTGGAGATACAGAGAAATCCAAGAAGTACGAGGATCTAGTGAAGACGCATGATTGAATTCACAAAAAATATTAATCTGCTCCTAAATTGCTTTTTTTTTTCTTTCTTAATTTTTGTTAATAAAAATTTCTTGTTGTTTTTGCAGCTCTCAGATAGCAATACGTGGCAAGCTCATTATTTTTCGAAATCTTAATACTTTAAATATCTGCTTGGAAAATAAATTTAAACCTTTATTAATAAACTCATCAGAAGTCGACAGAGAAAAGAGTGCAGGAGTAGTATTTTAGGCTGTTTTCAGTTCAGTTCAAATTGGAAATGGTTAAAAATTTAAAGATAATGTCAAAAAAAAATAAGAGGAAAGATTCTATTTTTCATGAATGCTAGAGTTTTTGCATTTTCTCAATACATTAATAATAAAAAAACAGCTGTAAAATAGTCGATCCTTTAAATTATTCTTAGATTTTCTGAAATTTTGATTAAAATATTAGATAAAATAGTAAAGAGGACTAAAACTGTTCTTTGAAATTCAACAAACTTTTAATCTTTTTCTAGATTTCATTCTTTTAGGTCAATCAGAAATTTCCCTAATTAAAGATAACACAGAAAACGAAGACTAAAATATTATTGCAGGATTCCAACAAACAACAGTACTTCAGCTAGTGTTTAGGAAATTTAGTTCTGTTATTAATTTTATAAAAATGAAGGTGCTGTTTTTAAAAATGAGTTCTTTCTAATTCATTCTTACAAAATCTCGAGTGCTTGTTTTAGAGAGATTGATACCGTGAAAATGTTTATTTAGTCATTTCAGAAAGATTAAAGTAGAAATAGTCATTTTTAAGGCAATTAAGCATCCGATTATTTGAGGCTGAGTAAACAAAATGATTTTATGAAAATGGTAAAGTTTTCCTGTTTGCTGGGCTTGAGGAATATTGTTTACGTTCATTTTCAAAATATAAAATTTATCCTTAAAATGCAATCGTTTTAGGTTTTTTTATCCAAAGCACATTTAATCACCATCTCTTAGAAGTTTATCAATCTTCTAAATAAGCATACGAGACTGTATTAACACTTTAGAACCTAAAATACATTTTCTAAAAATCTTCGTCTTGGATTGATGAATCCACATTGATAAAGATGAAATAGAGTACTTGTTGTAGAAGGTGGAAGATGATTTTTCTCTCTTAGATGAATTAGGAATCAATCTGTTATTACATAGTAATATGATGGTTGATTGTTCCTTCTATAACTCCAGATTTAAGACAATCTTTATGGAAATTGAAATAGTATTAATCAGGTTTGGAGCCTCCCCTTTAATTATTATTGTTATTATTGCCTCTACTTCACAAGATCAGTCAAGCATTAGAAATAAGTGTGGGACAAGCATAAAGAGAGCAGAAGAAGAAGATAAGAGAAGAAAAAAATCTAAAAAAAATATAAAACATAAGGAATAAAACACATACAAAACATACAACAAATGGAAGCACTGTCTGAAATCAGCAAGGGAAACGATATTAAAAAAATTAAATTCGATGAGTATGTCTTCTGGGTCAATGAGAACGCTGATAAACAAGTCAAAGTTGAATGTGAAAACAGATAAACATATGAGAGATTCAGCAGTGGATTTGTCAGCTTGAAGCGAGTGAATCCGGAGATATTCACTGTTGCACTTGAAAGAACTGTGAAGACAATTGTATGCGAGTTGATGGCCGCTGATGCTAAAATTGTCTTAACTGTTAAGGTTTCTCATGAGTATCTACCTGTAATTACTGAATCACTGGAATTACAGCAGATCTGCGGTGCAGAACAAGATCCAGATATGCTAGTCTTGAAGAAGCTCAATTCGTAGCTAGATGAAGTCAGAGTTGAGATGAATGAATTAAGAGCATTCAATTCGAATTCACAATTTTACAATCTCACGAATTCTCTCTAGCCTGGCACCAAATAGAAAGTCTCAGATTTAGTGCTTCCTCAATCTGGAAATTATCTCCTGCAAGTTTCATTTGTTGCAAAATGTACAACTGCTGAGCCATAGTATACTATCTCAGCGTACTCCAATGAGATAAACAACGGATTAAATCAAGTTCCAATACTTGAGGAAGTTGTGCCAAGTTAATTCACTTTCACAAGTTATTCCACATTCTAAACATTCTAACTCATTTTGAATGACATCGATGCATCACAAAAGAATCTGAGTGTTTACTTAGCTGCTTCATCTCAAGCAAATCTAACAAATCTTTCTGTCAGAGCTATCAAAGTATGAAGAAAGAAGTATCAAGGTGAATGTGAAATGGTTCTTTTTTTTAATTTGAAGCAGATTTGTGTTTTTTGTTCATTTTATGAATCTGAAAAAGTTGTTCACTTTTTTTGGAATTATCTCAGTGAAAAATAAAGAAAAATAGGTTTTAATTCGCTACAATCTCTTTACTACTATTTTAAGCTGATTTCATTGGACTAACTATCTGTGAATAAACCACATTTTTAATAAATCGTTTTTGATTTATGAGAAACAAAGCTAACTTTTAGGCATTCTTTATTTCTAGAAAAAATAACAGTCTAGTATTTGTTGTACCAATGAATTAACCAAATCCTAATAGATTACTTCTATCTCAAAATATTAATTAAGAACAATTTCTCAAAATTAAAGATTGTTTGATATAAAATAATGCAAGAGTAATTTTTTATGAAGGATATTTTACAATATAATAGTATTTGCAACAAGTAATATTTTTCACATTCTTTGTTAAAAGATATACCAAGGAATGAATAGCTTCCTTTTTATGTCTCTTTGCCTTTTACATTTTTCTCTGTTATCTGCATGTTCACATGAACAGGGAGAATTTTAAATAAGTATTTATGAACTTCAGAACAGCCATTGAGAACAAAGATAAAGATATAATTGCTAGTTGATGTGTTAAATAATGATCATAACTCCAATTTGTTATCTAGTAACTGCTCTCGAATTTCATAAATAACAAACTACTTTAAATTTTAAATAAATTTCTTTAGATATTTTTAAAGATAATAAATAATAAAGTCGAGATGTTTCTTTTGTTTTTTAATTGTGTATTTTTTGAAATTAATCAACGACCTTAGAAAGCCAAAACAGTTCTATGAAATCTAGACTGTTGAATATTCAAACTATTACTATCTCAAAATAATGCTATAGTTGATAGAAGTAATATAATTTGGTTGCACTGATAAGTCAGTAATCATATAATCGCCTAAATAAGGGAATAAATTGAGGATATATGTTAGTTAAGTAAACTATTAATACATCACAAAACATCACAATCAAAATAAAAAATAATAAAAATAGATCATTCCTGCAAAAATTAATAATAATGACAAATACAGATTTTGTGGAAATTAACAAGGATGGTATAGGGGACTTACTCTTTCTGTTTGAGAACAAGAAGAAATACAAATAGAGGATTATTTTTATTTCTTATTATTCACAAATTAGCGATGATGATCATCATTCCTATTGATACAACACTCCCAATCTTGAAACACATAATTTTTTAATTAATCAAAAAAAAAAATAAGCTTAAAACTCAGCTTTTTGCTTTTCCATAAAAAAAAATGAACGACAATGACATTAGCAGCAATAGCAACAGTAATTTAAAAGATACTGCAAGTCCCATAAAGAAAAGTAATTATTAGAACTCTTTCTGTAGCATAGATCAGGTGACATCTTTTCAGTAATTAGATTCATCTAATATTAAGACACTCAACTCTCTTTCACCGATTAAAGAATCTAATTCAAGCATTCACTGTAACAATATGAATAATGCTAGTCAAATTGACATATCAAGTAGTAAGACGCTGAAAATGGATTCACTACTTAGATTCTTGCCATCAAGAAAAAGCGAACTTTTTTAAATCTCTCAGTTGCAATTTCATAACATAAACGACAAAGACGATCAAGAAGAGAGAAACTAAGATATTGACGAAATAGCTTAGGATATGTATGAAGATGAAGATGATATGTTTTAGCCTAGATAAAAATCCAATACCTATGGAGCGGGATATATTTAGACTCATATTCCTTGTGAGCAAAAGACATCTAGATTCGGAGGTTTATTGAATCTCAATCTTAAAAGAGGTTACGAAGATGAGGAACTTGATTTTGTTGGTAGTGAAGTTGATTCATAGAAATCATATGATTCAGCTGAGGAAATAATGCCTTCGATGGCTCAAATTAATTCAAAAAGTGAGTTTGCAAGCCGTCGATCAACTTTTTTTAAATCCTTTAAGCATGAATCATTGAAGCTCATAACTATTCCATAGACCTGCCACCTCTTGCCGAAACCAACAATCCAGAGAAAAGCTAACTTTGAAGATAATTTCGAGGTTCTGGAGAAAATTGGTGAGGTAAATAAACAACATGAAAGTTAGATTAGTGTTATTTTTATTTTTGTTTTCAAGCTTGAAAAAAGTTCAATTAATTGGGTTGAATTTTTAGTTGAATCAACCAATTTTCTTTTCCTGTCTCTTTTAGTTTATTTTCCCTCCTTTTTAAAAATGAATTAATTCACTTAATTAGTTACTTCAAATGATTACGCAAATTTTAAATTATTTATTTGTATTTTTTTCAACCAGGGTTGCCATTCTGTGGTTCGTCGTTGCACTAAAAAAGAAGATTAATCTGCCAGAAGCTTTGCTGTCAAAATAATCGCCTACAAAGACCCTGAATATTTATTCGAAATTCTCCAAGAAGAAAGAGTGCTTAGCATATTAAAACATAAAAATATCATCAAATATGACAGTTTTTACTTAGAAAAAGAGAAGAAAAAGGCATATATTATCTGCGAATATGCTAAAGGCAAACCACTTGGATAATTTATTCAAACTAAGAAAAAATTTGATATGCGCACTCTGCGTAACTTAACTAAATAGATTCTCAAAGGAGTATGCCACTTGCACTCCAAAGGGATAATTCATAGAGATTTATCGTACAACAATATTATGTTCGATCCAATCACAGAATAAGTGAAAATAATTGATTTTACAGTTTCAAAAATCGTCACGATACAAAAATTACTCACAAACACAGGCACGTTACAATTCAAAGCACCTGAAATGCTCTCTGGGAAGTTCTACTCCCATGCAATTGACATCTGGGCTATTGGGGTTAATTTATTTGCTCTGCTCTTCGGGTATCTTCCATTTGCAGATACAGAGTAAGCATCAAAATGTACATTATTAAACTAGTTATCTCATTTGATTTTACTTTCATTTAGAGACAATCAGAAGGATGTCATTTTAAACATTATCAATAAAAACCCATTGGAATAAATCATATCTCAAAATGAAGCTGCAGGCATTGCTTCTGATCCAGTTGTTTTCCATTTCCTAGAAGGTCTTCTTGAAAAGAATCCACTCAAGAGAATGACTGCAAAAGAAGCTCTGAAACATCCTTGGATTGTATGATAATTTGATATCATTTGTCAGCATTTTAATTTTCTGCTTTTATTTCAGGAGTAGAAGATCACATGCGATGATTTCCTATCCAGACGCATGAGAATATCTAAAAAAGTCACAGCTTCTACGGCTGCAGAGCTCGATGAGACGGAGAAATAAAATTTACTCTTCATTTCTTTAAATTAATTTATGATTAAAACACTTGTTCACATTCACAATCAGTGAAGCAAGTGATTCATCGCCCTAATCAAGTATTTCTTATTATAATATTTTGTCTTTTCTCTTATGTGTCAATGTTATCCATTTTTCAAAATCTCTATTTAGCTACAAAATCATATTTTTATGTAAAAGTACTCGCTTTGAATAGGTATTTTTAAGGTCTGCAATAGTTTTTTTTGCCATGGTTTTAAGATTACTTCTTGTTGCCAACACACCTACAAGTTAATAAATCAAGACTGAAAAGATAGGCAGCTCAATCAAAACCATAAATTAATTGCCTTCTTCCTTCCCTTTTTCTGCTAAATATGTTGCACGTCAAACAAGCGTGAGATATTTTTTTACTATGCTTCTTCTTTCCTCCCACCAGTTGGAGTTCTACATTCATAAATAAATATTGAGAGTTGGAATTCTTTTGGCTAAGATCAGCAAATACATCAATAGTCATAAGTTAATATAAAAAAATTTAATCAATTATGTTTGGATTAATATATTGTAATTTTTTCGATTGGTTAAATGGAAAAAAATAAGCTATGTCAACTAAAACAATTTTGAATTTGTTCTTAACATAGGTTTCAGATAAATTAAGTATTTATCTTCTTTGCTTAGATTTATTATGCTTCTAGGAGTTTATGATAGAATGAATCTTAATCTTTAATTATAATCCAAACTGAAATGTTAGAGTTATAATGACTATTGCTTGTATTATTAGAACTTTATTGTATAGGTATTGGGAAAAATATTTTTATTTTCTTGATTTCAAGAGCTTAAACGTAATATTCATGAAGAAGCATCAATACACTACTGTCTTGAAGGATTTCAATTACAATTCGCTAATTCACTAATTATAATAAAAAAAATCAAAAACTATTTATGTCTAAACAATACAATTTATTCTTTTAATGATCGTTGCCTGCAGTCTAAGAGGATTCCCACAAAAAAGCAGCTAATTAATATCTTAATTCTTCATATGCGTTAATTCAAGAAAAACAAGCACACATAAAATGAAATGTTATTCTTGATTTTGGGGAATTCACTTTGTTTGTAAAAGTTGATCATCTTAAGAGAGCAAGTGCATGGTGCTTTAGATGATCCTCAGCGAATGTCTGCACGAAGTAATAAGAATGGTCATAGAAACCTTACCATCTGAATTCAACTGGGTAATTCACTGATGCAGCTGCTTTGACGAAATTCTCTGGAACGAGTTAACCCAGGAAGTTATCATGAGTACCTTAGTCAATTAGGATTTTAGCTCTTGGGGCGTTCGCTGGTAAATTCACGATTAGCTCAGTTGGATCATAAAGCTTGCTGGCTTCGGGTGATCCAAGAAGAGTATTAAACGCTTTTTATCCCCAAGCACTGCTCGTGGGATTAGAAATCGGGGCTAATGCTGAAACACTGAGATATTAATTGGGGTTCTTAAGATATGCATTCAAAGCTCCAAGTCCTCCCATGGAATGTCCCATGATACCTGCTCTAGTTGTGTCGATTGGGAGATACTCCGCGATGACTTGAGGGAGTTCCTTTGTAATATAGGTGTACATATTGTAATGATCTTTCCAGTTAGGTTAAGTTGCATCCACGTAGTATCCAGCACCTTTTCCAAGTTCCCAAGATTCTTCATCTCCAGGGACAACCACACCTCTTGGAGAAGTGTCAGGGAAAACTAATGCAATTCCCAAATCTGAAGCAGATTTCAGAAGCCCACCTTTGGTAAGAGCATTCTCGTCAGTGCAAGTCAACCCGCTGAGGTAATAAAGCACAGGAGGAAGGGAAGCAACGCGTTTATGTTAATCTGGGAGGTAGACAGTGAACTGCATGGTACATTTGTTGCTTGTTGAGAAGTGTTTAAATCTCTTGACTGTGCCTTTGTAACTGCGATAACTAGCGTAAAGTTAAGGGTGAGTTTCCTTAGCAGCAACTGCGTTAAAGTCAGGACGTTCGTTAATCTAAACAACGGCTCTGAGACATTTTCCTGAATGCAGAGCATCAATTGCTTAGTTGACGTTTTCTAATCCCTTGATTTCATCTGTAATGAACTTTCCAATGGGCAATTCGCCGGTGACAACCTATTACACCAATTTGGGTACTTCAGTTCTGCTTTTCCAGCCACCGAAAGCAGTTCCTTTCCATTGTCTTCCTGTGACAAGCTAGAATGGACGTGTGGATATTTCATGTCCAGAAGCTGCAACACCGATCACACAGCTCTCACCGAATCTTCAAAAATAATTAAGGAGTAAATATTTAAAAATTTAAATAAACAATTGTCTTTTTGTGTATATTTTACCCTCTATGCGAAATCTCCAGTGCATCTCTCATCACAGCTGTAATACCAGTGCAGTCAAAAGTGAAATCATACCCCCACGCTTCCAAAGACAGTAAGTGTTCTTTGATTGTTTTGCCACCTTGCAGCTCTTTAGGATTCCAACATTCAGTGCATCCAAACTCCTTTGCAATTGGGAATTTATCACTGTTAAGATCGATTCCTACGATTTTTCTAGCACCTCGAAGTTTGCATGCTTAGATTACTGCTAAACCTACTGCACCAAGTCCGAAGATAACTGCAGTTGAGCCTGGTCTGACTTTGCAGGTGTTAATGGCAGCACCCCAACCTGTGCTGACTCCGCAACCAAGTAAGCACATTTGGTTCACATCAACGTTGCTGGAGACTTTTGCGCAAGAAATTTCAGCTACAACTGTGTACTCTGAAAAACTTGAGCAACCCATGAAGTGATAGATAGTCTTTCCATCCTTTGAGAACCTTGAAGTACCATCTGGCATGAGACCCTTTCCTGATAAAGAAAACAAAATGTTAATTTTTATAAAAATCTTTTCTTATTTTTACCTTGGAATGCTCTAATCTTAGGGCATAAGTTAGTGTCTTCACTTCTGCAGTAGATACATGCGTATTCCTTGCATTCAGGTGTGTAACAAGGGATAACAATGTCTCCAACTTTCACTGTTGTTACACCTTCACCAATACTTTCAACGATTCCTGTGCCTTCATGTCCCAAAATGCTTGGGAAGAGTCCTTCTGGGTCGTGGCCCTCAAGAGTATAGATATCAGTGTGGCAAAGAGCATTTGCGAAGATTTTTAGTCTGACTTCTCCTTTTTGAGGAACACCAACTTGAACATCAGTGTAATCGAGAGGCTTTTTAGCTTCCCATGCAACTGCAGCTTTACAAGTGATTGTCTTTCCTGCAGTTTGTTCGAATTATTTCAAGAGAGTTGCGTCCATTTTGATATGATCAAGTTTGTCTTTCTTTTTTTCTTTTTTTCAGATTGATTTATTAATTTTTATTGTGTCTAATCGTGTCAAGGAATGAGACATATCAAGGATTTAAAACAATTAAGAGTACGTCTGTGTGCATGATTTTTTCCCTTTGATTTCTTAATTTCCAAAAATAATGCCCAACTTTCTGACAAATCGAGTATTTGACTGATACATCCACTCCCTATTTTTTTTTGTTAAAAGTATGGATATTCTTTTATTATCCTAAATATTTGGAGCTAAGTTATTAAAATCTAGAGCTTTTTAAATATTGTTGAACTCAAAGACAGAAAAGAAATACAAACAAAAGAAGCTAGTACATTAAAAAAAAAAGGCAAAATAAACCAGATTTATCAAACTTGCTTTATCAAATTGATTTTCTAGACTTCTGCTTAATGAAAAGCATTACCATTTCTTGAATAAGGATAGTTCTAGCTAATATTTGCATCATTGGAGTTTTAATATTGTATTAAAACTAACAATGATAGTTAGTAAAATGACAAAATATTATTTTTTTTAATTAAAATTCCTCAACCAATCAATCAGTAGTACCAAATAACACAAACATTGCTAGATAAAAGCCTCTACTTTATTCGAATCATACAATGAACTGCAGAGGATACTACAATAATTAATTACTCATAGAAAAACTAAAATCCTTTGATTTTTTTAAATCTAAATTGCAGGGATTTGTACTTAAATCGAAAAAAAGAAGAAGAAAGGAAGGTAAAGAATAAATAAAGAGAGAACAACTATTTTACTCAGGGATGTTACTAATCCTCAAAATAACCCTATGAATGGATTATTAAAATGAAGCAATACTGTTCCAAAGATGAGTCGAATCATAAAATTTGATTTTAAGTTGCCTATAACAATAGATTGCCACTTAAAAACTTAATTTATTGCTGCTAGTTTTACGTGGAATCTGGCGAAATTTCCCTCTTTTTTTCTTTATTTTTACAACTTTTATCTGTATTGAGCAGGAGTAGGAAAAATTATGATTTTCTCATTAAAAATAGTTATTTTAAACATATATTACCAACAGTAAACAAGACTACCTCTTTTTATTTTTAAACAACTTTGCCGTTTTCATAAAGATTCTGTGATCCCCATTTTTGTTTTTCAGCAATTTTCTGCATGCTCCTGTGCACTGAATGCTTGGAGAATCACAGAAAGCAGCAATTTTTTTCATCAAGAGAATCCACAGATTTATTAGTTATCTGTGGCTTACTGAGATGGACTTACCTAGGAAATTCTGAGTAGCTTCAAGAATTCTAGAACAAAGCTTACAGAATTGTCGAGATGTATTTTGAAGGGATTGAATAGGAAAATTTGGCAGTGGAGTAGAGAGATACTTAGTAGAGCGAGGAGTTCATAAAAAGGAAAAACAATTGAGTAAAGAATATTTCTAGAAAAATCGTAGAAACAAAAGGGGATAAAACACTTGATGTTACTAATTAAACCTTTGATTCAAGAGTAAGCTGAACATCGAATCGAAAATTTCAAACTCTACAATAGCAACACAAAAGTTCATTCTACGAAATTCCTGATAATTGTCATCCTAGAGGTAAGCTCTCCAATATCTCCTCTTCTTATCCTCCTAGTCAATCAAAAAAACACACCATCAAAGCTTTTAACTAAAATTCCAAATCATTAAATAGCTAAACTACAATGAATGAAGAAAGCAAACAATACAATTCTTGTGAATTTCAGTAAATAATTTATGTGCATAATCCTGTAAAGTAGAACACAACTTACTTATTTTCATTCTAAACATTCCTCTTTTTATTCAGTTTCTTATTACACCCTCTTTATTCAACAGTAGCAGCAGTAGATGCAAAATTATCAGGCAAGCTCTTCCTTGGTAAACTCTTCAAGACTAAATACAGCCTTAACATTAACCATAATAATACACCAAATATCTAAAATACTCATATTATTAGCTATCCATTAAGGACTGTTCTTCCGAAAAAGAAGCCCAAATTAAAAAGGCAGATATGATAATTAAAGTGAGAGCTATGTCTTATTTCACAGATAGCATTCACAAAACAGTTTCCAGTAGTTTAAATAGCTTTGAAATTGCTCACAAAATGGCAAATATCTGTAAAAAGAAAATGAAATTTCTCAGTTTTTGTATCATCATTCATATCCCCCCTCCCCCCCTCTATCAAACTAATTAATCAGCGAGCTTCTTATTGTTGTTCACAACTAAAACAAGAACTTCTCTTCCACACATAACTTACACTTATGAATTATCAAAGAGCACCACCTTTTCTTTTAAAGATCTTAAGGAAATATGAAGTCTTTCTGGAGATACTAATCAATCTCTATTACTTTTCGTTATCTTCACCTGCTCTTTGATTTATTTTTTCCAAGACCACAGCAGTGGGGTCCTTAAAGGAGGAAGATTATTATCCATTTTGATTCTTCTCCATGAGTGTATTGTATGCACTACTTGTTCTAAGATATTTGATGAAACTCTCCGTTGGAGATTCATCTCTAACAACCTCTGCGCACTCGGTGAATAGCGTGAAGTGCTTACTAAAATTATAATGCCCATAATGCGAGAATAAATGGTTACGATCGAAATCATAGAATTATTTGATTTTCTAATAATAATCTTCGTATAAATCGTCACAGTTTATGAATTTATCTTTTTCTGTAAAAATATCAAATCCAGAGCAGAAATAACCTGCAATTGCAAGTACACTTTCGTTCCCTTCTCTTAGCACAGTTGAATTCATATCTTCGAGGAACTAATCAACGTCGAACCAATGTAAAGCTTGACCAACTGTGACTAAATCAAATCTTTCCTGCTGTAGATTTATCAATTGTTTAGAATCACATTTCTGAACTTTCACTGAATGGGAAGAGTCTGAAGAACAGGTGATCTTCTTTTGAAGAACTTCAAGCTACTTTTAGGATAAATCTGTACCCAATGAGAATTAGAAATCTCTGCTTAATGGCAGTAGTAGCTACCCTGTTCCACATCCTACATCAAGATATCTTGATTTGTGTTACACACTTTGAGAAATGATTTAAAAGAATTTCTAAGGGTAACATGGACGGAATTTATCGTAGTTTTCGCCTTGATTGTCTCTTCCAAAGAGATCTTTGGTGATTTAATCAGTCATAAATGCGAATGATGCTGTTTAGGAGGTAAAATGTTTGTTAATGGACTGCTATTATTATTGTCTTTGAGTGTATTTTATGATGTAGAATCACTTCTTATGTTTATTTATTAATAAATAATCGAAATTCTTGTGTTAAAATCAGAATGATGTTAGGTGACTTATCATCAAATGGTAATAAAAATCAACCTCAAAAACAAATTGAAATATTCCTCAAATACAAATGTCATACTTCCACGCTTTGATTTTGAATGATGGGTTGAAAGAGTGCTCAAAAAAAGATAATATTTGTAAGAAATCCATTAAAAAAGTTAATATAGGGCATTTGTTGAATTGGTAAGATAATTTATCAAGTGGCTTTTATATGAACATAAGGTATATTATTTGTTTGTGAGAAATTGATTTAAATTATTTAGCTTCAAAATCTCTGGCTCTTATCTTCAATGAATTCTAACATGAATACTCGATTTTAGTTTCTCGATTCATACAGAAACATGCATGAAATCTTAGACCACAAAGAAACTGGAAGAACTGGAGCACTATGGCTTGGAGACTACACAGCTGCTCTTGATAAGGATACTCTTGAGTATCGCGGTATCAGAACAGTGCTTACTACAGCTTAAGGACTTAATTTATTTTACCCATCTTCTTCATAAATCGAGCATCGCTAATGGCACATGATGGATCACCCTAGTTTTCACATCGCTAGATTCTTCGAAGAAGTGATTCAAGAAATTGATGATGGACTCAAACGAGGTGGAGTGCTTGTACATTGTGCAGCTGGAATTAGCAGAAGTGCCTCCTGCGTGATTGCATATTTAATGGAAAAGAAAAGAATGACATTTCCTTCTGCGATTAACTATGTAAAAAAAGTAAGAAGAATAGTTTAGCCTAACCCTGGATTCATCAAATAACTGCAGCTATATGAGAGACATTTAATGGCTAGTTCAAAAGATTTCAAGAGAAAAAATAGAGAAAAGAGCTCAGGAAACTTAAAATAATTTGAAAATAATTCTGAAAAAAACACAGAAATTGTGGGATTGTAGCTTAACGTTCAGAAAGATGGTAACAGGGCTTAGACAGTTGATACCACTGCAAAGAGGAGTTTTGGTGGGTTTTTTGAGACAAAAAGAGAAATTAACAAAAATGAAGGTGAGAATCATTCAAAAAACTTAAACAAAGTTCAAGTCTCAGTGAATGCAAAAGTGATTAAAGGAGGAATGGTAAGTCTTGGGAAGGACTACAACTGGAGTGAAGGCAATACTGATCCAGCATTCAGTGACATCCACTATAGAAATGGAAGTGGAACATAGGTTTTATAAAAGAATAAGGATTAAAACAATTAGAATGATATGAAAAAACCCCCAGTGGATGATAGATTCTTAAAAAGTTCTATGGAAAGCTTGAAAGCAAGAAGCATGAGATTCTCAGCAGGAAAGCAACGAAACACAAATAATCCAATCGCTCAGCCAACTTTCATGAGGCATACAGTTTCTGGGTTTTTTTAAGCTCCATAAAAATAAAAATAACCTCAATAGCAGGAATAATTCCAGCCATCAGTTAAAACACATAAGCTGTCTTCTTCTTAGTCATCTCCTTGGATTTTTGATGCAATTTATCAAAGATAAAAGACACAAACGATCATCAAAGCACCTTAGAAATCAGTTACTTTTCTAGAAACAAATAAATTAGATGCCATTAATCCTTAAAGACATACGTATTCTGGGTTCAAAACAAATAGTTTAATTTGAATTGTTGTTTTGTAGTTGGTCATGTCAATTAGACTTTCTAAACCATCATTATTTGTTCATTTAATTATTATAAAAATAAACTTTATTTTAGAAACAGCTTTATAAAAAAAATGGCAAATATTTCTAAAATTTTAATTAGAGTTAAATTGCTAAGAATATCAATTTGAAACAAAAACAAATTCCTAACGATAAAATCTGCATGTATTGCTGTAAAATATCTTGAATGAATGCCTCTGTGTATGTTTGATTAATTTGTTAATTTGTTAATTTATTATTTGATTTTGAAATTTGAATTTGTTTTTTTTGTTTGTTTTTGATTTTATTTGAATTTTTTCAGTTTGATTTTTTGTTTATTTGTTTTTTTAATCATGTTTTATCATTAATTTTTTTCTTCCAAGAGATGCTTCAGGATCAGCTGAATAGTATTCAAGTTTCTGATTCCATTTTTAGCTTTTCTCTATGGAGCAGTAGCAACAACAACAGTGACTATCGATTATTTTTGCAAAGACTTAGAAAGTGAATGATCATTTCTTGTATGGATTAAGTATCGTTCTCTTTTATAGCATGAGATCAAGAGAGATGATGCTTAAGTAAGAATATATCATAATCATGACATATCTTCTTCTTGGCTTGTCCAATCTGCAAATAGATCCCTTCCTTATCAAATCTAGTTTGTTTGTTTGTTGCCGTATCAGATCAAGAAATAACTCGCTAGACATTGTGAGAGCAAATGCATGGATATAACCTTGCACTTGCAGCGAAGTTTGATTTCGTCTGCACTAGGAAATGGATGTTGTTCAAAAACTAGCAACGAGAAGGTATCTTTTTGAGAGCTTTTTGTGTGAAGTAGTCCTTATTTTTATTCATTGAATAATTTCTTATGAAATCCTTGAAACCTTTGGGGGCTATTCAAGAGAAGTGGGGAGAGATAATTGAAAATTGAAATGCGAAAAGATTTAATTAAAAGTTGTTCTTCCACTGTTTTAATTAGTTTGCTAGGATTATTTTGCATGCCAAAGAGGCATTATTAACTGATTAAAAAGAACATAGAAAAATATGGAAGTATATTTTAAAGAGAAAATATTACCCTCGAGCGCGGGGGAAATTAATTATTGTTTACTACAGTGAATCGGGAAGGAAAAAGAATTGAAATTATTTAGAAACGAGTCAAGATTGAGAGAGAGAGAGAGATAAATAAGTCAAAAAGTAGCAAGGTATAGTAGGATGTATTGCATGGAAGAAGACGATGAAGCAAATGAAATACATCAAGTGATTTAAATCAAGAAAGAAAAGTTCAGAGTTGAGATCAGGAAGAGTAAATAAAAACAAGAGTTTGCTTAGAAGCGGCTGAAGTTGATTGAGAGATCAATCTAAGCATCTTCAAACTAAAATGAAATTGAAGACAGATCTAACTAGAAAGAATCCTTTTTTGATCAGTTTAAAGCTGATGACAATGGGAATAATAATAATAATAATAATAATAATGCAAATAATAACAATAATAGCAACTAATCATATTTTAGTTATTTTTCGAGCCCAAAAAGACATGAAAATTAAGATTATCCTAACAATTTATTGGACTAAAGCAATGAAGAAATAAAGCAGACCAGAGCTTTGCTGGAAGAAACAAAGGATCATTTTTAAAATGGAAATCGAAAAGCACTTCATTTTTCGTTATGTTCCATTCGACGAATTCTAGCAATAGCCTCTAGCTAAATAGAAGCATCAGCTTCCATGAAGACTCAAAGAAACTCAGTGTAAGATTACGCGATGGTTGAAATGAACAACAGACCTGATGGAGTCTAGGTAATCTATCTGATTATCAACGACGAGGAGTTTATAAAATTACTTATGGAAGTAATGGAAATTCATGATCCTAATTCTCAATCCTTAGCACCAATTTAAGATGAATGCATGTGGATCTTCATCAATTTATGCGCTGGTAAAAACGGAGAATGTCAACGACTCATCAAGTTAGGTATTCTAAACACTTTCAAAAAAGTTATGGAAATCACTGAAGATCTCCCGATTTTAGAAAATCTCTTCTGGTGTCTTGGAAATCTCGCTGCAGACGACGCTGAAACGAGAGAATAACTGTTTTAAGATTCTTCTGCGATTCTCACTGCTGTGTCGACTTTCTATTAGAAAATTCTTAAACGAATCTCAGGTCCTTTATTGTTTTCGAGTAGCAGTACTAATAATTAGAACAGTATGATTGAAGATCCATAAAATCAAGGGATAATTTAAAGAAACAACCAATCTGGAAGAAACAGTAGTGTTGTAGAAGAACTCACTTTTTTCTTAACAAATCTGATAAAAAAGCATCCGATGCCTAGAATTGAAGCATTAAGGGAAATTTTAAGAATTCTGAAGGAGCTATTTTTTATTGATTTGAATGGCTTGAAAGTCTAGATTATGAAAAGTCTGCGATAATTAGCTGATTCATGTGAGATGTACGCTGATGAGGTAGTTAGGTTGGATATGTTGAAGTATGTCGCTCCACTTTTAGTTAGCAAAAGTAGCATTGTTATCAAAGAATCCTTGGAATTCTTGTCAGTCATGGCATCAAGATGTGATGATTTCAATCGAAGTTTTTTTGTCTAAACGAAATTCTAAGGATATTTGGAGATAGTTTTAAGCTAAAATAGCGCTCGAGAGTGTAAAATTCGAGTGATTGGATTGCTTAGGAGAGTCATTGACTCTGCTAACAGTAATAATATGAACTTAATTGCTGAAATACTCACCCATGAGAGGTTGTTAGTAAAACTCGTTTATATGCTAGTTATGGAAGATTTTGGGATAAAAGTGTAATTAATTTAACTTTTCTTGGAGTTTCTATCTTCAGACATGGCTATTTAGAAACTGCTATCGCTTGAGTACTTTCAAATCATCCTCAAGTTAGCTAAATCAAAATTACCAGATGTTGAAAGACTATGTTTACTTTCATTGGAGCTTTTATTGTAATATGGTTAATCTTTACATAACGCTGATCTTTCAGATAATCCAACTAACCCAGTTCTTAATTAATTCTATCTGTTTGGAGGAGAAAGTATTCTCAATGGACTATAAAACTCACCTTCAGAGCAAATATCATCTCTGTGTGCATCGATAATTTAGAATTATTTAGATTGAAGTGATGATTTGAGTTTAACTAAAAAATGAAATAATTAAAAGTTTCTTTTGTATTTATTTGCTATAAAAGCATTAAAAAAGCTTACTCTTGCTGTTTATATAATAATCTGTAATTCATATTGTCTTGTAATAGTTTGATTTAACGATCTTTCATAAAAAATATGAAAAACAACTGAAATATTATTTGCAAAAAAAAAATTAATTTTTTTATTTGAAATATTTTTCTGACATCCAAAAGAAAAACTAATCCAATAACTAATTCAAGAAGAATCATTGTAAGTCATTGAAGAAGGGGCGGAGTCATGCTATCGTTTAGGCACAGGAGGTAATAAAGGTTCAGTTTAGATACAGTCATCACTTTAGTATCCAGCACTAGGTCTCTTTTTTCTGTGTATTGCCGAATTGTTAGGAAGAATAGAAGAATTTTTAGAATTTCCCTTCTCAAAAATGCAAGGTGAATTGCTAGATATCTTGTGGGAGTAGAAATTACTTGAATTTGTATGATTACTGTTATTATTAGCTGTTGTTATTGCTGCTGAAAATGGGGTATTACTTTGATATTTTGGAGAGATTTGAGTCTCTTTTTAGGGATTATTTTATGAAATTATTTTTTGAGAAGGAGCTAAGATAATAGGATTCTCTATGGATGTTTAGATTGAAGTTGGAGTGATTGATTTGTTTGGTGGTGGATATTAATTATTACTGCTTTTGATGCTATTTGGTTAAAGATTAGATGCAGGTGGTTATGCTTATTTTAATAGCAAGCGCTGCTGTCGAACATGTTACAATTTCCGTACAACTGATTAGTTTATTTCTTTGACTTATTTCCCATATTTTTGTCTTAATCCTTCGGATTAAATTCTAGAAAGTGATTTCATTCCTTATTGTAAATCTTTTTCAATATCGGGTGCTCCTTTTTTGTTTTTAAGAACATCTCTCAATTCTTCTAGGGTTTTTTCAAATACAACTTTGATTCGTTCACTCATATAACCTCTGACTTCTTCATCTGAAGGTCGAGGTTCTAAAAATAAGAATCAGAATTAGATTTCAATAATTTGATTATGAACATAATTACCTTGTGTCATCCATGGATGCTTTTTAATTTCTGATAGTGTCAGTCGAATTGCAGGATCAGGTTCGAGCATGCCATGAATCAAATCTATTTTTGGATTGTTTAAAATACATTTTAAACTCCTTTTGTTTAATCTAAAGAAGGGCAATACCTTTAAAAGACGCTGATGGCTTGCATGAAAAACTGAATATCTTCCAAAATGAAGCTTTATTTGGAAGACAAAATCGAGAATAATATCTATCACAAGTGCTCGAACTCTCAAAAGGAGCATTCCCTAGAACCATCATGAACAGCACACATCCAGCAGAAAAAATATCCGCTGCTTATGCTTCATATTTTTTACCTGCTAAAGCACTTTAAGTGATTTCGGGTGCATTGTATTCAGGTGAGCCTACTGGATCAGATGAATCGAAAAGTAATGGAACGCCTTATTCTGATTTAAATCGAGTTGCAAAACCAAAATCACAAAGTTTTAAATCCAATTTCTTATCAATTAAGATATTCTCTGGTTTGATATCGCGATGTGCAAAGCCTTCTTCATGAAGATGCTCAAGCCCTATGAAAAAAAAAAATTTAAGTCATATTTCATCAGGAAATCTGATGGGAGAGATTAGAGAGCCATAAACTCTTTAATGTGGAAATGTGATTTTGGAGTGGTAGTAATTCAATATTGATAAGAATTAATGGAATCCCTCAACAAAAACTAATAATATAAGCATATTTTGATCCTGAATGTACTTTAAAGATGAAAAAATAATAGAATAATCAATGGAAACATAATTTAAAGGTTTCTCTTACCTGTTAAAAGTTATGAAAAAAAATGACGAGCGAAGGGCTCATCAAATTTAGGTGTATGCAGCAGAAACTTGAAAAGCTCTCCATTCTCTGCTACTTTCATAACATAATATAAAGGTCCAGGATTACGGGAGTACGGTGAATCATTGCTGCCTAGGCATACACGTTGAAGTTAAACGACATGTGGACACGGTGCAACTTGATTGAGAATTGTGACTTCACTTAGAAAACACTCAATGCTTTTGGGATCAGTTGCACATACTTCTCTCATGATTTTAACTGCAACCTTCTTGCCCGTTTCTGAATCCACAGCTAGCTTTACTCTTTGGAAGAAAAAAGCATGAAGTTATATCAAAATTATAAGAAAGTTCAAGGAGAAATTGCATAAATAGAATGTATTAAAAATAAAGGAAAAAATGAATGAAAGAATGATAAAAGACTCAGAAAAGACTTGAAATTGTGATGTAAAATCAGAAAAAATGTTCTTTTAATAATTTTGAAATTGCTCAATAATAGTGATAAGTATCAAATGAATTCCATGAAAAGAAAGCGAATCTGATAGAATTATTTTTTAATGAGAATGTATGATTGTAATTTTTTGATTATTTATTGGAGAATTACTATGCAAATCTGCCTTCTCCAATCGAATAGAGCAAGCGATATCTTCCATCCAGAGAACTTGCTTAAAGTGCTATTTCTGGCAGATCATCAGCCCCTATCATAGCTACAATATTTATTTGCTCGATGTTTGTTTCCCTATTTATTTTTACAGACAATTTTTGCACTCTATTAAGAAACCTCAATTTACTCAGATTGCTTTCGCTTCACTTTAATCTTCTTCTTCTTTTTCTTTTTGTTATTCTCCCAGTTTGCAATCCTTTGAATTATTTTTTTCTCCAAATGCACTCATGATTACCACCAATCTCTCACTATTTTTTGAAAGGCTTGTAAACTTAAAATCACTGAAAAATCCAGCACATTTTTGAAGGTAAAAAAAGAAAGCAAATGGAGCGGACAATCGCACACATAAAATAAATAATTTTTATAACAACAAAGCAAAATTATTATTCAAATTGTGTGTTTACTTATTTTTCTTGAATTCCCTTTCCTTTTAAAACTTTAAACTGTTAAAATATAAGAGAATATATTTTTTAATTTGAAAACGAAGCATCTAAAACAAAACGGATTCATAATTAACAAATCTGAATTCAGATTAATATCTATTTACATTACTATTGCTTTGATGTTTAACTCCCTTTTGATTATTCCCTGTGTGCATAGTAGGAAATATGAATTGAAAATTAAAGTAATAAAAAAATTCAAAAAATTAAATGAATTTTTTTTTAAATAAACAAGCCCCTAATCAAAGATAAACAACAAAGGAATAAACATAAGGAAATATTAATATACTAACAAGAGGTGGCTAAGGACTAGTCAGCTTAAGGCAAATAAATATGGTCTATTTCTTCTTGCCTTTGACTGTCCTACTACAGCCATTTATGATCCATAACCCCCTAGAAATTTTTAAAATGAATCAAACGAACATAACTCCCCCCAATATGTTCTATTTTGTTAGCCATAATAGTTCCTCATTGATCCTCGATATCGATAGATAATTTCTTCCAAAAATACAAAAAACTAACCGATTGATTCCTTTGTAATTGTTAGCTAGATGCTAACAATTTAAATGCTTTTGAAACTATAATTTAACGCATATTTTTGCGTTTATTATTTATTCTATTTTCTCAGAATAAACTAAGAATGCAGCCACACTTAAGATGTGCTGCTTTCTGCTAGTTAAAAAGAAAGAAAAATAAAAAGAAAGACATGAAAAAAAGAAAAAAGAACAAGAAAAAGAAAAAAAAAGATAAATTCAAAAAAAAAACAAAAATAAAAACAATTAAAAAACAATAAATATCAAATATTGTAAAATCCAAGAGATATTAAGGAATAAAAGATAATTAATTAATCTTGTCAATTTATTTTTGGAATTTGTTAAGACCTTTAGTATTATTTTTAGCTTTTAATTGTTTTACTGTCAATTGTGGATTGTTTTAAGATAAATCCGTTCTTACCAGAATGTCTTAGACACTAATATGCATAGATTTAACCTTTTCTTTTTTGATATTTAAATCTCTTAATTATATTATCGTGATTCAAGCAGTTTGATAAGGAAAACAAGTAAATTAAGTCCTTAAGATATTCTATCTGACTGTCAAGTTAACAAAATAAAAACAATTTCTCCCCAAAACATTCCTTTTTTTCTTTCGATTCGAATGCAAGGACTTAAGCACAAAACATCTGAAGAAGATGAAGGTATCGAGCAAGATCCTCTAACACTTGGTGATCAGTAAGCAAATGATTATTAAAGCTGATATTTTAATTCATGAAATGTTGCTTTTCTTCACCAAAAATAAACTCTAGGCCTATTAAGTTAAAGTGCAAGTTCTGTGCTGCTACCATGAAGACAGATATTCGCTTTCAAAATGGAGTTATTAGCTATGCTTTGTGCGCACTTGCGTTCATTATTCTACCGTTCTTTCTCGCAATGATAGCGATTCCGTTGACTCTTCTTCTCACAAAAAATCTTGTCCACCAGTAAAAATAATTCTAGTTTTTAAATTGATAATTAATCAAAAAAGCCATCAACAATTACATTTTTTCTCACAATGCCTGATGTAATGTAATTGATATGCAGTTGTTCGTGCTGCAATAATCAGGTTGGATCAGATGGGAAGATCATCTATGCGTTAAAGTACACAGACGATGTGGTGACTTTGAAATTAGGAGAAATAGGTTGCATTTTAACTCGGAAAATTCTCTTGTCTGTGTTTTTAGTAGCACTGAATGTCGCTGTGCTTGGATATAAAATTCATACAGCACAGTCAACTTCTCATACGCATAAATATGGGCATTCCCATTCTCATGATCAATGTAAGCAATGATGGCAGAAATCTACATATTATCTTGATAATAAAAGCAATAAAAGCTTAGATAGTAAGAATTTAACTGTTTGGTTTGATGATTGAATTAGTATTTCCAATCGAATCGACATGGAAGGAGTTTTTCGATGATTGCAATTTGAATTACCTGTAATAAAATGGAGATCCTGCTATTCGACACTGTTTCTACAAGTACATCGACAAAACTGTCTCTAATTGGGAAGGTAAATTACAATAACACCTACAGTGGAGCATTATGAACCCCTTAAACGCAATACAAAACCAATTTCTCAAACAAATCATTTTTGTGAATATTTCCCTTATAGGCTACGTAATCCGCGTTGAAGATCTACGAGGAACATTAAAGCAATATATCCATCACGCTGTTACTATCCTGGTATTAATGGATCCAACAGAACAAACTGAATAGCAGAAATTCCCAGATTTGCAAGTCACTTTCGATAGCGAACTCGCTGATTAATATTCTTCAATTCTCGATAATATCGATAGAGGCAATCATATTGGTTTCAATGCTACCATTAAGAGCGTTGGATTCGAAGGATAGACTCGCCACCTCCATGTGAATGCAATATGGATGCTTGAAGGGTAAAAGTTAATTGAAGCTCATGTGCATCATAACGGAAGGTACAAAGATGCAAATAAAAATATTAGGGGGAAAAATACAGATCCAAATCAACTTGCTCTCCCTGAAATACCGCAGCCTTCATATGTTCCAGAGAGTAATGAGGACAAAGAGTAGAAGTAGCAAGAAACAGCAGGGGAATCTGGTCAAGAAGAAAAGGAAAAAGAACTTCTTGTAGAGGCCAGCCCTTGAAAAGTTAGGAGTTTCAAGAGGGGGAAGGTTTTCACTGTAAATTTTATGTTTTTCGAAAAAAATTCGATGTTCCATTTTGCTTCTCTGATTTTTCTTCATCTTGTTCTTCCTGTTTTGATGGGTTTAATATCAACTTTCTATTGATTTTACAATAATAAAGTGCTTAGCTAATTCATATACATATGGAAATCACATGCAAAACAGCTAAAAAGAAATAATAATAAAAATAAAAAGGAGCAATATCATCATATTTTGGCGATGTTATCAAGAACGGAGACAGTTCCATGAAAATCACAATGCGTTCCATGTGGATGATGTAGCTGATTTTCAACGATGTAATCTAAATGCCCATGATGATAGATAGGTACATGCCCACAATTCGGACCATGAAGATGTTTCATATCTTTTGTTTCAAGACAAATGCATTTACTTGCATAGGCTTGCTCATAATTGACAGATGGTTGCCATAATAGAGACTATTATTGATTATCAGCTTACTGCCAATCCCATTATTAGGGTTAGTGTTATTATTGCTCAGTTTGTTATTATTTTAGTTATGTCAGGGATTACTGTTATTATTGATGGGAGTGAGCATGCTGATGATCTTAATTCTAATATTGCGAGTAGTTCACTTACTAGTGGTCGTGTTCATGCTATTACCCATACTAGTGTTCATGTTCGTGCTATTATTACTCTTGTGACACCTTATTATTATGTTAGTCTTGATAATTGTCTTAATTTAACTAATTATGTTAATGCTTGAAGATGCATTTCTCCGAACGAGAGCATGTTGGGCAATCACCTTCACATCCATTGCAAGTACATTCCACCTTCACATTGTCGATAGTGCAACAGCAATCCTCTGATTTTACTGGTTCTCCCTGTAAAATACCCTATTCTTATGACTTCCCCTCAGTATTTACTTTTTCTGATTTCTCACTTTGATTCTTGTTTAGATTATCAGAATTATCTCTCTCCCTTATTCCAATCTCTTATCCAGCTGTAGCATTGCCAGTTCCTAAAGCATCAGCACTCTTGTCATACTCAACTGCTTGACATTGATTTCTTGGAGCTGTCGGTACTATCATCTCCTTTGTGCAATTTGGTTCAGCACAGCAAACTACTTGTACTTCATTTTGAAGACTTTCTTGAAGAGGTTAACTTGGAGGGCATGCACATTCCGATTTACTAATATCTCCACAGCAAGAATTTATTTAACTAACTCCTTGTTATATTTTGAGATTCTCTTCATCGCATTTGCATGTTATCGCTGAGCAAGTATGTGATTCAGCTGCTTAGTCTCTGAATCGATGCTCTATTTCGTTGAGTTTCAAGTGAATTTCTTCGTTAGAATTGTGGCTCTTTTCACTGAGAGGCTAGCAAGTTCCTTTAGTGATTTCATCGTGCGCTTGAATATCATGGATTTCTATTTTGCCACTTTTACGATTGTAGTGGTATAAATATCCCTTGAAGAGAACATCATAGTGTCCATCGTGTTGTAACGCTACGTGATGTGAACTAAAGAACTACCCAAGCATATCCATGTCCTCCATGTTCACTCGGGCACCATGGAAAGCAGAAGAGTTGGTACCTGATGCATTAAACACTGTTGCCTACTGAGGCTGTTATTACTGTTCTTAATGATGGGCAAAACTATCATTTACTTCAGAATCAGCATGAAACTTATTGTTGTTATTGTTTTCTTCTTCAACTGCACTTTGAAGCTTAGATTCGCCTTCAATCAAAGGGAGTTATTGCTATATTATTTGCTGCTATTAGATTTAATTATTTAGATGATTCCCATGCAATCCACATAGCTCATTAACGATCAAATTAGCACTAACCTAGCTTACTGGATTCGTTTTAGTACTCAGAATATGTTCTTTTTCATGTTTCTTCAAACTGCTTGAATAAAGGTAGCTCTTCCCACATTCGTCGATCACACACTTGAATCGCTAGCGCATTCCCTAAAAACACAAAGAAATGTTTAATTCTTTCTGTCGCTTTTTGAGTAAGAAACTAAAACAAATTTTACCTAGCTCCCATGCGTAATGGTGTGCTATTTTAAATTTGACGAAGTGGTAAATTTTCTGAAACACTCCGAGCACACGAATGGCTTATCGTTGAGATGTATTTTCTGATGCCTCTTGAGATTGCTAACTTATGTAAAAGCCTAATCACAATCATCGTAGTCACACTTGTATGGTCTATCTCCTTTGTGCGTTCGGAGATGCTTTTGAAGGCTGCTGTATTGCACAAATGACTTCCCACAATATGGCTCTGCGCTATGAAGGTGTTATTTTTCAAAAATAGGCAGATTTGGTATTCGAATAATAACCCCAAAAGAATCAATTTGAACTGACAAAGAATAATAAACCTTACCATGAGTATGGTCGCTAGTTCGTGTGAATGCGGAGATGATCCCTTAAAGATTTCTTTGCTTTGAATAATTTCCCGCATTCTTCATATTCGCAAGCAAATTATTTTTGATTGGATTTATCACTGTTTTTATCAGCGGTATTATTGTTTTCATCTTAGTTTTGGTGCATCTAGTAGAGCTCATCTTCTTCTTCGTCATCTCCATCGTCTTCTTCATCGAATTCCTCTTGATCAAATTCATCAATTCCTTCCTTGTAGGGATACGCATATTGATCATTCAGAAATCCTGAATTACTTCTGTCTTCATCTTCTCCAAAAGTGAACAAACCTTAGCTGATCAGCGTTGGTTTATGATTAGACTGCTAGATTAGCGTCTAATCTATGATACTATACTGCGAAGAACATTTCAATGGACTCACATTGTTGTTTTGACCACCTTACTGATTCTACCTTATCCCATCCAGAAGCCATTCATTGGAAGTATTATTATCTTGCCTATTCATGAGTAGGTCTTGTAAGTTATTCTAAGAACTATTTTTATGATGTGATTCAGGAGTCAAATCGTTGTTATTGTTGCTCATTCTATGAGAATTTTTAGCAAACCTCCAAGAGAAAGAAAGAGAGAGAGAGAGAGAAAACGAAAGAAAGAAGATAAATCAAAATTGTTCTAATTATTCCCTTCACCTAAAATACCCGCAGAAATACCCAACTCTTCTCCTTGAAGCTTTGCTTTATGTGTGTTTTTTGTTTTTTCTTGATTACATATTTTTGTTCCAGTCTTTCCCGAACTGAAAAAAGTCTAGCCATCAGACCTTTTCTGCTGGTGAGTTGGACTCTTTAAAAATTTAGCATTTCACACTGTCCATACTATTTTATCCTTCTTCAAAAATAACAGATATATTTTAGCTAGATCGAGAGAATAAGCCAACAGAAATAATTAGGAAGTCAACTTCGAAATATAAATTATTTATCTGTTTTTATTCAATGAGCCACCGATAAGTGATTCGTGAGTCGAATCGCAAGATATAAAAATAAATACCTCCCACTAAACATAAATGCAGCAAGAATCATCATTTCACTTTGGAGTATTCTGCCTTTGAAACCTAAACGTACCAAACTTTGTACTCTTCCCCAATTGCATGAGTTCTATATCTTTTAATAAAAAAGGATATTTTAAGCTAAAAACAAGAGGGATTTGAGAATTGTAAACATATTAATGATTAAAGAAAGTATATGGTAAAGGTAAACTGAAATTATCAAAAACAAGACACACACTTCAGGAATGCAACATATTGTTTATTCAAGAGCAATGTCGAATTCAAATTACTAATTGTTTAATATTTGAAATCCTTTTCTTTTTGAGGGAGACATTTAGAGTTAAAAAGGGAGTAGATTATCCCTCAGAAGGTATTATTGTTTCTAGAGAATTCTCTAGATTACTTGGAATATCACTAACAAAAGGTACTTTAAAAGTATGAGTTTAGTGATGATTTGATTTATTAAAGAGCACTTAACCGAGATTTAGTTGAGCTCTTGCAATTGCAAATTATTTAGTTTAGTTTTTTCCAATAAATAAAACGAATGTAAGGGTATTGTAAGATTAGAATTAACCTGGAAGAATCATTACTTAGAAAAGATGGTTAAATGTTACAGATTCACTGTAATCCAAGGTATCTGTAATGAAATCTAGTTCAAGACATCGTATACTCACAGTTGATTAAGTTATGTTTTGAATTACACCAAAATCATCAAATTTTCCAATTTTTCCATCATTTTCTAATAATAATTATCTAATTTTCTAATTCCTCAAATATCCAATTGCATCACACTGAAAAATCTTTACATTCAACTCATACCCTTACTATTCTTATTCTTTAAGCATACCAGCTTGTCTTAGACACCATAAATAATCACTTTTTCTAGATACTTCACTTACTCTTTCCAATAATTTATCAAGTTAATTTTTGTTTCCTCGATCTTTCTAAATTAACACTTTTTCTTTTGCTAGAATTCTGTGAAATGCATCTTAGAAAATGAATCCATTCTCGTCATTGTCTAATTAGTTTAAACTTTTCAATAACCTAGCCGTCAATCCATCGAGCATGGCTGGCTTAATATTCATGATCTTACCATCGTTATCTTTGATCTTCGGGATTTCTAGTAATAATTATTTATTTTTTTCAAACAAAAAACAATGTTATTTTCTTACATTTTTTATCAAAAAAAGTTACTCAAATCGAAGTATTTTCCCCCCTAAAATAATAAAAAATTTACGAATTTTGCTTTAATCATAGCTAGGTGCATTTCTTAGTCGTTTGAGTGTTTCCTCAGTGAGCTTGAAAGTTTGAATAATATTCTTATGAAAATCTTATCTAGGTAATTTCAAGATCCTCCTTAGATTCTCATACTCATCAATAGAAGCATCGTATTCATTAAAGAGTTCATCCAGTAAATATTCATATTTGATACTATTTGAATGAAAGATAATAGATTCAATTAGTTTTTCAGCTTCTCGAAGATTATCTTATCTTTCTGCAGTAGCCACAGCAATTCTAGCTATCACTCGAGCAATTCCAGGGGAATGCTGGTTATTTGCTAATTCAAGAATGAAAGGCACAGAAGACGTGCAAGTTAGCTATTCTTCCTAGGAAATGCTTGACAATTACTTGAATAGATTTGAGGTATTCACTAAGAATCTACCGATATTTTATTAAGTTTTTTATTGTTTAGACATAGGACGAGCAATTAGTTCAATATTCACAGGGGAAAAGTCAATTTCATCTTCAATATCATTCAAAGGTAGTTTGATATAAGCACTAGATGGAACAGGTATTATTGAAGAATCAGTGAAATTTGCTCGGAAAGGTTCGAAGCTGCAGTATTCTCTTGAGCTGGTTCTCAACCTGAAGAAACAGAGTTACTCTTCTGAAAAGAATCCATCAAGATTTATTGCTAAAATCTCATCGATAATCACATAAAGTGTTGAAAACGGTGCTGCTTAAGAAGGAAATAATGGAGAGGAGATGCTAAACGGGAAGGAAGCTATTTTATTATTATTTTTATTACGAATTTCTACATCTTTCAATGAACCATTTTGATTGTGCTAGGCGTTGAAATCAATGGATTTTTAATTTATTGCATTTATGGAGATGCAGGGTAGTTATAGTCTATGGAATCCATCAAACTTCTAATGATTATCTTTAGCAAAAATAGGAGAGATTTCTACATTGACTAAAAATTAAGAAAAACGAATTGGAAGCTAATGTGAGTTTATTTTTGGTTTGATCTTATTCTCCTAGAATCTCACTGGTTATTTGAAGATGAGTGATTGAAGAGACACCTCAGTAGAATAAATCAGAACAGGATGCACTGCTGAGCTATGTAAGACAGAAATACTAACCTTCACTGAAGACAAATAAAGTAATCTAGATTTCACTGTAAACTCTGGATTATCGATATTCAATAAGATTGTTTCTTCTGGGAAATAAAATTTACTGTGTTTCTCCCAAGATTGATTCAAAATCGAACAGCTCATCACAAAACTGTAGCATTACTGTTACTTTTATCTCTCTGATCGCTTTTGGGCTGTTCCCTCAAACATTATAACAGCACTGATATTCATAAACACACAGATTTCCTTTGCTATCAGCCCTCTTCCTTCAATTTCACGAATAAGCAGAGGCTAATTAATATTTTTTCTATTTTTATCTTAATTGCAGAAGAAATCCTGTTATTCTTCGAACTTTTGATACCCAAGATCATTTTCATAAGTATTTTCGGTTATAATCATTTCCTGCATTTATTCTTTAAAAATAACAAGCTCCTCCCTAGAAACCTCACTTAATCTATGATTATCTCTGCCTTATTAGTCATTTCCCTCTGTTTGTAACGTTGATAATTTCATGTTATTCATAATTCCCATTTCTTCTTTTTCTTATTTCCTTAAGTCTATCTCCACTCCTACTTCAAAAAATACTTCATTCTCTAAACTAACTGCTTCAATAACATATTTCAATTTCTCTTGATGCTTAGTCTTAAGGAATCTATGAGATATTCTACCAATCTTAGCTATTATTTTTCTCATTGGGATATCTACTATTTCAACTTCGATACTTATTTTCTCAAGGTCACTACTCACTACATTCAAAATATCATCCTCATATTACAGTTCATAATTAAACGCCACATAACAATCCTCACTTTTCAAGCTTATTTCACTTGTATTTTCATCTGGAAATGATGTATTGCATAAATGAAATCTCCTAGGTTTTGCATTTGAATCAATTATTAACATAGATACTTGATATTTTTAATTATCGAAGAATTTAAACTTAGTTGATATTTTTTTCAAGTTTGTTACTCTCACAATTAACTTTGCGAAGAATGGTATTGATTACTGTTAAGAGACAGCTTATTTTTCATTTTTATGGCGTTGAAAAATTGAATTTTCTTCTTGTGATTTGATTTTTTCAATTCTACTGAGACTTAACATTTCCACTTCATAACTACTTTATTCGTCTCCTACTTCCTTTAGTTCTCCTTAATCTCCAAACTTATCCTCATTTTATCTCTTATCTTTATCTTTTTTATCTTATTTCTCACCCATCCCATCTTCATCACCTCCTAAAAACTCAGTTAATTCCAAGAGTTACTCTTCCGATACATAAAGACTCTTTTAAACTTCCTTCCTCTCGCATAACTCTAACATAACTACGCATTCCCAGAAAGATAATTCCTTTTAGAATACTTTATACACGTCAAATACCGATACCTTGATCTAATTGTTATTCTTGTTCTTGCTTAGGTACATCTCTTTCAGTTAGCTGTTCCTCGATCTTTACATTTTCGGGAGTGTGTTTTCTTGAAAATAAGTTTTAGCAAATTATTTTGTAATTCCTGTAAGCTATTCTATTCTTCCAAGAGTTGTCCAAGTTGTTATCAATGCACTTACAGCATTCACATATTATCGGCGAGTGACTCCTATTCCACCGAATAGTCTACAGAATCTTTCAGAAAAACTCTATGATTCTTCTGGAGACACTCCCAATTTCATAAGGATTATGTCGATGCTAGTTTTCTTCAGTTTCAGGGATCGCAAGAAGCAACTTATCTACAATTCACAATAAAACCAACATAATCTTTGTAATTTCCAAGAATTATATTTTTCAATTAATTATCACATGCCTTACATCTTGATTACTACAACATAGGGCTTAAGTTAACTGAGTGACTACCTAACATCTCTCCAAGTTATATGCACTTGTGTACTCTTAAAATGATCTCATAAATCTTGAAATTTCCTTTAAACCAAACTCTCTATTTTCGAAGTGAGTTTCAGTTGTTTTTTCCCATTAATCTTTCTGTAAATGACTTAATTCTTCCATGCATCTAACAACCTACTCAAACATCCCTTCTTTTTCATTCATATCTGCCCTAAAGTGAAAAAGACAATACAAAACCTGAATAATTTGTAGAAATTGGTTCTTTAAATAAAAAACAAAACAACTAAAAATATCATGTATTTATTTTTTTAAAAAATCTCAGAAAATACGAATCATTAGAAACGATGAAAGATGAACTACTCGGAGATGCCTTGTTTATTGTTTCTTCTCTATCATTATCTTCTTCTTCTCGTTGACTCAAATTGTCTTCTTCACTCTGAAATAATGAAGAATTCACTTTTTTAGACATTGTTTTCTATCAAAAGTTCACTGGTCTACCTCGTATTAATTTTTTTGAAACGAATTGATTCTTCTGCTACCTCCATTGTAGCCCATCTAAATGCTATTTATCTAAGCAGATCTTCCATTAATCTATTATTATTTCTACTAAATTGCTTCTCTTTATTATGAAGAAAGATCTTTCCTAATACTCAGCGACAGAGTCCCATTGATTTCAAAAGTTATGCAATCCACAATAGGTAAGAAATGAGAATGAGCTTATTCTGATGCTGAATTGAAAGAAGACAAAGGAATATGTGATACACCAACAAGCTTTAAAGGCTAAGTTGTTGTTGTTCCTCCTGAAGATTAATTATTATCAGGTCTGCACCATGTCTCCAAAACAAACGGTTAGTTTGTCTATTGTTAAAAAAAGAATATTAACCATCACAACCAATAAAAATCAAAATTAAATTAGCTAATTAATACTGATATCTAAAGCATAATCTTGAATTATATCTTGTGGTTGAATATTGGTGTTAATGTTTGCCATATTGTTTTAGTTTCTCCACAATTTTGTTTGTTAAATACATTGTACTTCACAAAGAAGTTAGCAGCACCTGTTCGTTGACAGAATGCAATGTCAGGTTCTATCATTTTTATCACTATCTCGAACTGTTAGATATCATCTTAATTGCTTTATTTAGTGCTTCCTTGAGGGTTTTAAGTGACTTCAGATTCCTTAATATCACCTTTATTTGACTTTTAGGTGCTATCGCTTATTGATAAACTGCTAGTATTTCTGCTGTTCTGACTTTTACCACTGATGTTTTCTACTTCACTTTCTTTAGAATTGCTAATCACGCTGTTTATCATACTTATTCTGCCTTCAGCAGCTTAATTTAATATCAAAATTAAACTCAATTTCATCCTGCCAAGCAGAACATTTTGATGAAGAGTGTACATATTCACATAGAAAGAACCTTTCAGTGATGCTGATTTCAGGAGTTTACTGAGTTAGAACATTCCTGAAGCAATTGGGAGAGTGTCTGTGGCTAGCTCTTCAACTTGGAATAGTGTTAAGTTAAGTTAAGAGAGAAATGCTGCTTGGAGAAGATCTGAACTAAGCGCAATTTATATGTTCCATTTTTTACCAAAAACAAACTCTTCTCCTTCTAATCGACTGCAGATTGCTCTGAAACGCAAGAAATAAAGATATTAACACTTTGGATTAGTAAAATATTTAAAAAATAATACGTAAGGACATCATCGGATGCTTGAGAATCCTATGAGAAATGTTGATTTTATGTCTTATGATGTTATTTGAGAATTTATGGAATGGTAATTTGAAGGCAAAGTCTATCTGGAGAGACATCTTCAAGCAGTAGATCGTCTTGAATAAGCGAGAAACCAAGTGCTTGTATGTCTAGCCCTATTGCGTTAGTTAGAATTTCATCTGTAATTGGATTCTTTTGGTCTTCAAGTTCAACTGTTTTTGTAGGCTGTTATTTTACAATTTCAATAAATTTACTTTTCTCTGCATATTCTTCTTGCTTAGGGATGGAGCACTCAGAAGTAAATTATTGCTGATCAAATACCTGGTTGTTATCTGATATTTCGTTTTCTTTAGACTCTTAGTCATAAAGATGTTGATTTCTGAGATTATCTGCTCGTTTGAATACGTTTTTATTTTACTTACGATGGTCAATCCCTTTGAATTACTCTTAATCTTACTAATGCATTACATCCTTTAACTTTTCACTGGCTAGGTTGTACTCATTGGAATTGAATTGCCTTTCGTAATTCTAGCTCAAAAGTTTATTAGACACATTATCTTATACCTCATTGGGATCTGAAATTCCTCTGTCTTGATCTTATTTTTGAAATTCAATTTCCAATGCTACTTCAATTTCTCCTATTATATTCTTCATTTTCTTATCTGTCCCTTCGAATATCGGCAAGACACATTCATATTTATTCAGTGGAGAGGTATCATTATGTCCTAATCTTTTAATAATATTTTAGCTTTATTGTTTCATGAAAAAATATCAAATATTTCTTACGAATTTTTCAAATAAGGAAGGATATCTATGTCAGATTTCCCTATTAATTTCCCTATTCCATCGCAGAAGGTAAGTTTCACTTTGCCCATGTCTTTTAAGTAATCGTAAAACTACTCAATTTCGCAGAAAATCCGATAGAATCGTAAACATGGATAAAGTTCACGAAGTTCTCGCCTACAGTTCGCTGCACGCATGA
>Ga0302271_10000582_pt1 | contig 36022 bp, 25 predicted proteins | sample III_Bog_N1_1_FD_198767 | JGI IMG/M metagenome (GOLD analysis project Ga0302271, IMG submission 198767) | Peat permafrost microbial communities from Stordalen Mire near Abisko, Sweden - III_Bog_N1_1 | ecosystem: Environmental > Terrestrial > Soil > Wetlands > Peat | place: Sweden: Abisko... | reverse complement strand
CTCCGATCTGACCACCAGACTCAGCGTAGAATGGACTTTTATTAAAAACAAGCTGGAAGTTCAGCTTGCCTTTGACTTTAACGCCTCGATATTTTGTTATAAACACTTCATCTTCGGTTTTCCTGTAGCCGGTGAATTCAGTGCTGTCAATCTCTTTTAAAATCGTCCAGTCGGACGCTTCAACTACCGAATCTTCGCGCGACCGATCCTTCTGGTTCTTCATCTCCTCTTCAAATCCTTTAAGATCGAGATGCATATCATTCTCTTTTAGAATAAGCTGCGTGAGGTCAACAGGAAATCCGAAGGTATCATACATCTCAAAAGCTATTTTTCCGGGGAGTATATTTTCCTTCCCTTTTCGCAGACCGGTAATCATCTTTTCAATCATTTTCAACCCTTTGCCAAGAGTTTTCAGAAAAGCAGTCTCCTCTTCGAAAATTATTTTTGCTATCTGTTCTTTGCCTGATTTAAGTTCAGGATATTGGTCACCCATAGAGGCGGCCAGAACAGGAACAAGCCGATACATGAACGGTTCCTCGATACCAAGGTTATTATAACCATATCTTACTGCACGACGCAGTATTCTTCTGATTACATACCCGGCTTTATTATTTGAAGGAAGCTGACCATCGGCTATTGAAAATGAAACGGCTCTGAGATGGTCTGCTACTACCCGGAGTGCAATATCGCACTTTTCGTTAACGCCGTATGATTTACCTGTAATTAATGAAATTTCCTTTATAATATCCTGGAATATATCAGTCTCGTAATTCGATTTTTTCCCCTGTACAACCATGCATAGTCTCTCGAATCCCATACCGGTATCTACATGTTTTGCGGGAAGATACTCCAATGAACCATCCGCCCTACGATTATGCTGAATAAAGACCAGGTTCCAGATTTCGATAACATGTGGATGTCCTTTATTTACAAGTTCGTAACCAGGAATATTCTTTCTTTCAACATCATCCCTTAAATCAATATGAATTTCCGAACATGGACCGCAGGGACCGGAATCTCCCATTTCCCAGAAATTGTCTTTTTTATTTCCTAAAACAATTTTTGATTCATTACCATTGAATTGGAATTTCCATCGATCATATGATTCAGTATCTCTTTCCAGATTCTCCGATTCATCTCCTTCGAAGATTGTAACATAAAGCCTGTCTTTTTCTATTCTCAATAATTCTGTCAGGAATTCCCAAGCCCAGCTTATGGCTTCAACTTTAAAATAGTCACCAAACGACCAGTTACCAAGCATTTCAAACATCGTATGGTGGTATGTATCGTGCCCAACCTCTTCAAGATCATTATGTTTACCTGATACTCTCAGACATTTCTGAGAGTTTGCAACTCTTTTGTTCGCAGCAAGCCTGTTCCCGAGGAATATGTCCTTGAACTGATTCATTCCGGCATTGGTAAACATAAGTGTAGGGTCATTTTTAATTACCATAGGTGCTGAAGGCACTATTATATGACCTTTAGACTCAAAGAATTCAAAAAACGTCTGCCTCAGTTGTTGTGCCTTCATCTTATTTAGAATTGTATTAAATTAGCGTTCGTCAAATTTAAGCTTGTAAAATTAATTTATTTGTTTAGATTTGTGAAATAGCATAATATATTTCGAAAAAAACCTGTTGCCTGTTGTTAAGAAACCGAAAATACGTTCTCGATTTGTCCGATCTGCAATATAAGCAGGTCAGGCTGCCCTGGAAGAAGAAGTTTTTGCATATTCTCCTGTGGTTTGCCGGGTCGTTGGTTGTTGCAACTGTGTACGGTACCATTATTGAAAATATGTTCGGATCTCCAAAGGAGAAGCTTCTTAGCCAGCAGGTTGAAAATATGAAACTTCAGTATACTCTCATTGGAAGAGAACTTGACAATTCGCTTGCAACTCTTAAAAGTTTAAGGCTTTCTGATGACAAAAGGTACAGACCTGTACTGGATATGGACAGTGTTCCTGAATCATTCAGAAAAGCAGGATTCGGAGGTATAGACAGATATAGCGATCTTACAGGTTATCTGAATTCTGATCTTCTTATTGCATACAAATCAAAAATTGATGAGATAAAAAGCATGGCAACAGTCCAGAAAGAATCTTTTAAAACAGTTGCTGAAAAAAGTCTTGAATGGAAAAAGGAGATGGATCACTTCCCGGGAATAAGTCCGGTGAGTGTAAAATTCAGACTTGGTGACACATTCAGATGGAGGACCATCCATCCTGTGTTAGGCACATCGCGGATGCATAACGGACAGGATTTTGAAGTACCATATGGTACAGATGTGTATGCCACCGGCGATGGTTCAGTTATTGAGTCAGGTTATAACTCAGGCGGATTTGGGAATTGCATAGTTATCGATCATGGCTATGGCCTGCAAACTGTTTATGGTCATCTCAGTGATATTAAAGTTGTTAAAGGCCAGAATGTTAAAAGAGGTGACCTTATAGGAATAAGCGGAAGCAGCGGTTTGTCTTCAGGACCTCATCTGCATTACCAGATTGAACAGTTTGGTTCCCATAAAAATCCGGTTAATTTCTTCAATAATGACGTCAGCTCACAGGAATATAATGAAATGATTCAGGCTTTCGCATCAAAATCCCAACAAAGGTAATCTCCTGCACTGTTTAAAATCATTCATTTTAATATCCAAATTGGATAGTGAATTTCTTATTTTTTTAGAATTGATTATCTTTGCACATTATGCCAGCGACAAAGTATAAATTTAATCCTGATTCTCTGAGTTTTGATAAAATAAGACTTGGAATAAAGACTTTGTTGCTGCGGCTTTTTGCCTACTTTATCGGATCACTTATTTTTGCTTTAATTTATTGGATTATATTTGCATCTTTTTTCGATTCCCCCAAGGAGAAAGCACTTAAGAGGGAAGTTGAACAAATGACAATTCAGTACGACTTGATACACAGGGAGATGTCAAACGTTGAAACTGTTCTTGAGGATCTTCAGAAAACCGACGATAACCTGTACAGAACGATCTTTGATGCCGAACCGATCCCCTCCACTCTTAGAGAGGGTGGTATAGGAGGTGTAAACAGGTATGAGGCTCTTGAAGGTTATAATAATTCCAATCTTGTAATTGAAACAGCAAACAGACTCGATAAGATAAGAAAAAAAGTATATATTCAGTCAAAATCATTTGACGACCTGATTAAACTGGCTGTACACAAGGAAGAGATGCTCAAATCGATTCCGTCAATTATTCCGATTTCCAATAAGGATCTGACACGAACAGCTTCAGGTTATGGATGGAGAATTCATCCATATTATAGGATTAGTAAGTTTCATTATGGAATGGATTTCACTGCTCCTTTAGGAACTGATGTCTATGCGACCGGAAATGGCACCATTGTTGAAGTATTGGCTTCCCAACGGGGTCTTGGTAAACATGTAATTATTGATCATGGTTTCGGATATAAAAGCATTTATGCCCACCTGAATAACTTTAATGTCAGGGTAGGCCAGAAGGTGCAGAGAGGCGATATTATCGGTTTTGTGGGATCTACCGGAATGTCGGTTGCAAACCATCTTCATTACGAAATTAAACTAAATGGTGTAAATGTTGATCCTGTTAACTATTATTTCGAAGATCTGAATTCTGCGGAATATGAAAGAATTGTTGAGATTGCAGCAAAAACCGGTCAGTCTCTTGATTGATTTTTTTTGAAAGCCATCGTTGACAAGAATGCAGTATTTTTTGTTAGCAGATCAACTAATAGCGGACTGGTAAAATGTCTTATAAATATTCGATATGCCATATAAGGAAAAAAAGGTCGAAAAACTCTATTATTCTATAGGGGAGGTAGCTGAAATGCTCGAAGTTCCAATCTCTACCATTCGTTTCTGGGAAAATGAGTTTGTTATTCTCAAGCCCATGAAAAATAAAAAGGGCAACAGGCTTTTTACTCCGGCTGATATTAAAAACCTCAGAATAATACATCACCTCGTTAAAGATGAAGGGATGACTCTTTCGGGAGCTAAAAAACGGCTTTCGGAAAAGTGGGCTGAAACAGATTATAAGTACGAGATCAATGAATCCCTTCTGAAGATTAAATCGTTGCTTCTCGATATAGGAGATAATATATAAATCATCTCTGTGTTTCTCTGTGAATCCTCAGTGTAACTCTGTGCAAGTTCTTAAAATATTTTGTTACACAGAGAGCCACTGAGGGTTCACAGAGGGTCACTGAGAAAAACATCATGAAACTAAAAGATCTTTGTTCCTTTCTTGATTCCGGAGTTCCACTTTCATTCCAGGAAGGGTATGATAATTCAGGACTGCAGGTAGGTCTGCCTGAGAGAGAAATATCTTCGGCATTGGTCACACTTGATGTTACGGAAGAAGTAATGAATGAAGCTGTTGCCGGTAAAATTGATGTTATCATTTCGCATCACCCTCTTATTTTCAACGGTATAATGAGTCTTGCCGGCAAATCATATACTGAAAGGATTCTTTATGAAGCAGTAAAGAACGATATTGCCGTTTATTCCGCTCATACTAATCTTGACGCCTTCAGTAATGGAGTCAGCAGGAAAATGTCAGAAAAGATCGGTCTGGAAGAAATACGAGTATTATCGCCCTCCGGTAATAAATTATTAAAACTTGTTACCTATATACCTGAATCTCATATTGAAGCAGTGAGAGACAAACTTTTTGAATCAGGCGCAGGTGTCATTGGCAATTATGATAATTGTGGATTTACTACTTCAGGGACCGGTAGTTTCAGAGCCAATGAAATGGCAAAACCATTCACTGGTGAAAAAGGAAAGATCCATTTTGAAAAAGAGATCCGCTTTGAAACTATTCTTTTTTCTCATCTTAAAGAGAAGGTTATAAAGGCTCTCCTTAATGCTCATCCATACGAAGAAGTAGCTTATGATCTTTATGCTCTTGAAAACAAAAATGCTGAGATAGGGTTAGGTTGTGTCGGGAAATTTCATAATCCGGTTTCGGAAAACGAATTTCTGAAACTTGTTTGTTCTGTTTTTAATGCAAAGGGTATCAGGTACTCGAAACTGACCGGGAAATCAGTCAGAAAAGTAGCACTTTGTGGCGGCTCGGGTGCATCTCTGATCAATCTTGCCATTAGTTCCGAAGCAGATGTATTTTTGACTTCCGACATTAAATATCATGATTTTTTTAAGGCAGAAAATAAGATACTCCTTGTAGATACCGGACATTTTGAAAGTGAAAAATTCTCCGGAGAAATATTAAAAGACTTAATTATTAAAAAATTCCCTAAATTTGCAGTCCGGTTTTCAGAAACAAATACGAATCCGATAAATTATTTTTAAAGATGGAAAAAGCAAAATCACATGAATCTGAAATTTCTGTTGAAGAGAGATTAAGAGCATTATATGGTTTACAATTAGTTGATTCAGAGATAGATAAAATTAAGACACTAAGGGGTGAACTTCCCCTGGAAGTACAGGATCTGGAGGATGAGATAGTTGGGCTTGAGACACGGTTAGGGAATCTTAAAGACGAAGTAGGCGCCCTTGAAAAATCAGTTGTGAAGAAGAATATTGAGATTTCCGATGCTGAAGCACTGATAAAAAAATACGAAGAGCAGCAAAAAAATGTCAGGAATAACAGGGAATTTGATTCGCTTTCCAAGGAAATTGAATATCAAAACCTGGAGATCGAACTCTTCAATAAAAAAATTAAGGAGTTCAATTTTCTGATAGAAGAAAAAAAATTGGTTATTGCAGATTCAGAGGCAACTCTTGCCGATCGCAAAACCGATCTTGAAAACAAAAAATCAGAGCTTGATGAGATTATTTCAGATACTCAGAAAGAAGAGGAAGGACTTTACAAGAAATCTGAAAAAGTTGAGGCAATTATTGAAGAGAGGCTGCTTACAGCTTATAAAAGGATCCGTTCCAATGCCAGAAACGGTCTTGCAGTTGTTCCGGTGCAAAGAGATGCCTGTGGTGGTTGCTTTAATCAGATACCTCCTCAAAGACAATTGGACATCAGATCAAGAAAGAAAATTATTGTGTGCGAATATTGCGGACGAATTCTGGTTGATGACGAAATTATAAAAGAAGGTCATTTGTAATATTCCGGGCAAAATATTAAGGAAAGCTGACTCAATAATAGTCGGCTTTTTTGTTTTTAGTAACTTTACATAGTAATTTACAATGGCTCCCTATGACCACTACTGATTTTAAAAGATTAATTGCCGAAGGTATTCCTTCGGAACTTCCTGAACTAAAGCCATATGATCAGAATATTAATCATGCTCCAAAGAGAAAAGATATATTAAATAGTTTTGAGAAACGACTTGCAATAAAGAATGCCCTCAGATATTTTCCGATAAAATTTCATCCGGTTCTGGCCAGAGAGTTTGCTGCAGAACTGGTTTCTTATGGAAGAATATATATGCACAGGTTCAGACCTGATTATGAGATTAAAGCCCGTCATATTGATGATTTCCCAAGTCACTCCCGAAGTGCGGCTGCAATTATGCTTATGATCTCAAATAATCTCGATGTTACTGTTGCACAGCATCCTCACGAACTGATAACATATGGTGGCAATGGAGCTGTGTTTCAGAACTGGGCCCAGTATCGGTTAACAATGAAATATCTTTCTGAAATGACTGATGAGCAAACTCTTGTGATCTATTCCGGACACCCCCTTGGCCTTTTTCCTTCACCTGCAGAATCACCCAGGGTAGTTGTAACAAACGGCATGGTAATTCCTAATTATTCTTCACAGGATCACTGGGAAAAATTTAACGCGCTCGGTGTATCACAGTATGGCCAGATGACGGCAGGTTCATATATGTATATCGGACCCCAGGGTATTGTTCACGGAACAACTATTACAATTCTTAATGCAGCCAGGATGATAAATAAATCGGGTGATGCTCTCAAAGGCAAGCTTTTTTTATCCTCCGGACTAGGTGGAATGTCAGGAGCCCAACCTAAAGCAGCAAGTATTGCCGGTATTATTTCGGTGATTGCTGAAGTCAATCCCAAAGCTCTTAAAACAAGGTATTCACAGGGTTGGGTCGATGAGGTATTTGATGATTTGAATAGTCTTGTCAGAAGAGTAAAGGAGGCAATAACAGCTCAAAAAGCTGTATCCATAGCATATGAAGGCAATATAGTTGAGGTATGGGAAAAATTTGCTGATGAAAACATATATGTTGATCTCGGTTCAGACCAAACTTCGCTTCATAATCCGTGGTCAGGTGGCTATTATCCTGCAGGTTTAAGTTTTAAAGAATCAAATGTGATGATGTCGGAAGATCCTGAAAGATTTAAGGATATTGTACGCGAATCATTGAGAAGACAGGTTAAAGCAATAAACAGACATACTTCTCGGGGAACATATTTTTTTGATTATGGAAATGCATTTTTGCTTGAAGCTTCAAGAGCCGGTGGAGATGTAATGAAACCGGATGGGGAATTCAGGTATCCTTCGTACGTTCAGGATATCATGGGACCAATGTGTTTTGATTACGGGTTTGGTCCATTCAGATGGGTATGTTGTTCAAATGAGCCAGCGGATCTGGAAGTTACGGACGGTATTGCCCTGGCGACGCTAATAGAATTAATTAAAAAATCGCCGCCTGAGATAAAACAACAACTGGATGACAATATACACTGGATCAGAGAAGCCGCGAAAAACAGACTTGTAGTGGGCTCACAGGCACGAATTCTCTATGCTGATGCCCGGGGAAGAATGGAGATAGCCGCTGCATTCAACAGTGCGATATCAAAAGGAAAAATTTCAGCTCCTGTAGTAATAGGAAGAGATCATCATGATGTTTCCGGTACTGATTCTCCTTACAGGGAGACTTCCAATATCTACGACGGCTCAAAATTCACTGCTGATATGGCTGTTCAAAATGTAATAGGTGATTCCTTCCGAGGTGCTACATGGGTATCGTTGCACAATGGAGGAGGAGTAGGGTGGGGTGAAGTTATAAATGGCGGATTCGGAATGGTTCTTGATGGAACACCTGAGACAGAAAGCAAACTCAGGATGATGCTTCATTGGGATGTCAACAACGGAATCGCCCGACGCAGCTGGGCACGTAACAAAGAAGCTATGGTTACTCTTAAAAGAGAGATGGAAAGAACTCCGGGTCTTAATGTGACTATCCCATATATTGCTGATGACAAACTAATTGATAACGCTTTGTTATAAGAATAAGCATTGTGGTAGACGATCAAATAAAGAAACGGGATACACAGAGAGCCACGGAGGAGACACAGAGAACCACAGAGGGGAAGAGGCATATTACTCTGTGTAACTCTGTGCTTCCTCTGTGTAACTCAGTGTAAGTTCTTTATTTTGAGAGTAGTACGACTGCAATTGCTGCAATTCCTTCTTCTCTTCCGGTAAACCCAAGCTTTTCAGTGGTTGTCGCTTTGACCGCAACATTATCGGGTTCCGTATTAATGATATTGGATATGCTGTTTTTTATTTCCTGTATGAAAGAGGAGATTTTAGGCTTCTCGAGACAAATCGTAGTATCTATATTAATTACACTGTATCCTTTTTGACTTATCAGGTCAAAGGTGTTTTTCAGAAGAATTTTGCTGTCGATATTTTTATATTTATTGTCTGTGTCGGGGAAATAATATCCGATATCCCTTAATCCTGCAGCTCCAAGCAGAGCATCACATATTGCATGAAGAAGAACATCACCATCTGAATGAGCCACACAACCTTTTTCAGAAGGTATTTTCACACCTCCTAACCATAAATCTAATCCTGTTTCGAGACGATGAAAGTCAATTCCCTGTCCTATCCTGATATTCATCCTTTAGATCTGCTCGCGTTTCTCAAAGAATTGAAATCGAACGCGATTGAAAAACGTAATGTATGGGCAAGAGGATTATTTTGTGAAACCGGCATCAGGTAAGAGAAATCAAGCGTAAATGCTTTCAGTCTGAACCCTGCTCCTGCAGTGAAGTATTTCCTGTTACCCTTGCTTGGATTTTCATAAAAATATCCGGCCCTGATTGCAAACTGGTTATTGTACCAATATTCAATTCCGGTTGAATATGTTATCTCGTGCAATTCTTCCTTTAATCCGCCGGGAGCATCAAAGAATGACTGAAATATTGCTGCCGGTACAGATACATTAGGATCTTTTCCTTTGATTATACTGTCGGGTTTTGTGCTGCTATAAATTGGGGGTGTTGGAACGAGAAGTTTATTAAGGTCGAGAGAAACTGTTATTTTATTAAAATGGTCAAGATTAATTGTTGCAGATGAGCCAAGACGCATGTTCATCGGAATAAAATCGGATGTTTGTGATGATGAATAACTCATTTTAGCTCCGATGTTAGAAAAATTAAGACCAAATCCAAGCTGACCATCTTTACTTAATATGCTGATCTTTTTCTGATAGTATCCTGAAATATCTGCAGCAAACGAAATACCTGGTCTTGTAGCAACTCCTCCGGAATAAGATCCGCCTGTTAAGTTGGAATATATGAATCTGAAAGCAACTCCTCCTGACAGATTATCGGTGAACAGTCTTGAATAACCTAAATCAAAAGCAAATTCATTAGGATTAAAAGTACGTTCAAGATTCCCAAATTCATCTGTGAATGGTACATCACCAAGTGAGGAATACAGAAGACTTGCAGATATAACCTGTTTAGTATCAATCCTTTTATATCCGGCAAGATAGGCAATATTAATATCCGGAACCAGATTTCTAAGCCAGGGTGAATAAGAAATTCCTATTCCGCCATTACCATCGATAAAAGCAAATTTAGCAGGATTCCAGTGCATACTATAAACATCGGGTGAGGTGGCAACACCGGCATCGCCCATTGCTCCGGCTCTGGAATCGGGAGCAATAGTCAGGAAAGGAACAACTGTCTGTATGGCATTAAGTTCCCCTGAACCCGACTGGGAAAATAGTATTGTTTTACCCGAAAGGGTTATAAGGAATATAACTATTACAAATATTTTTTTCTTCATAATGATTCTTATCGTTCAACGAATTTACAAATATAAAACTATTTTTCATCCTTAATATTGTGTAATTCTTATAAAATGATCATCCTACCTGATACTCTTGCTATTTCTCCGTTTCCGGTAACAACTGTAACTGTATATGGATACATGCCCCTTCCGGCTTTCCTTCCTCCCTCGTCTTTTCCATCCCAGACTACCGGCGACAAGGTGTAACCGGATGGCTCGACCTTTGTCTTTATTATCTTCATTATTCTTCCATCAATGCTGAAGATATTAATCGTAACATCCAGCTCACTATCCGGTCTGTTATGCTCCAGAGTGATATTGGTTTCGTTTAAGAATGGGTTTGGATAGTTGAGGAGGTTCCTTAGTATGAATTTTTCTCCTTTTACAACCTGGAATGAAATTGTTTTTTCAGATGAGTTGTTGAAATTATCCCAGGCTTTTATTGTAAGAGTATGACTTCCTTCACTCAATCCTGAAAGATTATATCGAATATTTCCTTTCATATAGTTATCGAAATCATCTTCAAAATAGCTGTTAAGCACAAAGGTATTATTAGATTCATTATCAAGATATCCTGTTAAGTCGTGCCCTATTCCTGATCCGGTTGTATTAATACCTCCCTGGTCATTCAGGATTGCAAGGAGCATGGGATTACTGTCAGTTATTCCCCCGTTTCTGAAAAGGGTGTCGTTCATATATAATTTAATATCAGGGCCTAAAGTATCATTAAGAAGTATTTTAGAGAAACCGCCAACAATTATATCCCTGAAACTACCGGTCATGTCTTTCTCGTCATCGTAAGCGTAATAGCTTATTTTGCCCGAACCGAATGAATAATCAATATCCCTTGGAACAATAAAAGTAAAGTTGAACAGGCCCTCTTTTGCAATTGTTTTACCACTGAAAAGAATGTTGTTTCTGAGATTGAAAGTCATACTTTGCCCGCCATCATTTGCAAGAGTCTTTATTTTACTGGCCTTATCAGATTTCCTTCAGGATCTTCTACATGTCCGGCGACAGTTATAAGAGAAAGTGCTTTCAGACTGTCAATATTATTATAAACCGATTTATTATTAATTGAGTCTGTAATGACCTTACCATGATAGGGATAGGCAAGTTTTAATGCCGGATCACCCAGAAGAGTAAAATTCCTTTTATTCGGGCCCGATCCTGAATTGTTTTTGGCGATCATAATAATGTCGCCCAGACGCATGGAATTACCTGCTGCGTCGTGATTGAATGCGCATGCAAATATATTTCTGTTAAGATCATAATTTGGTGCGGAATATACGACTCTGGTCGTAGACATTAATGCAATTCCCCCTCCATCTTTATTCAGAAGTATCATTTCTCCGCCCGAGGGCTTCCCGGTCATCTTTTTGGTTGCTAAATTAAGTTCAATATCATCGAACCGGCTGAATTCACATGTAGCTGTAATAAACAGAGGAAGTTTTCCGCCATTTTTCCAGGAATTAATATCTTCTGTTTTAACCACACCTTCAGCGGCAAGTGCATACTCGTTTCCATGCCCCGTGTAATTGAAAATCAGGCAGCCTGAATTGATACGATTGTTAATAGCTTTATTGACTTCAGGATAAGACTGCCCGTTAACCGTTGTAGTCTGTTTGAAAGCGTCAAGATATATTTTATCAACATTGTAAGCCGGAACACTATCTTCAAGAAGTGATGCGAGTCCCTCTGCATCAGACATGTGAGCGTTTCCATCTTCATCATCAGCAGTAAGACATATTACATTTTTCCACGCACCATTATTGGCGGGATCGAGGTATTTTTTAATCTTTGAAAGGACTATGCCTGCTTGGGTAGTATCAGAAACCGGCAGCCGACCGATACCAATATCTTCCGTTCCTTCTGCTTCTCCCTCTCCATCATCGAGAAGTCCGTAGAAATCATCAGATGTAAATGAAGAAACAACCACATTTGAATTCTGCGACTGATACGTTGGAATGAAATTGGGATTGTTGGGAGGAGGGGTCTTGTTTTCATAAGATCCATCCCCGAAGAGAAGCAGATATTTGAGAGGATGTGAGCTACCCTTCTGTTTCAGATACTTCATTCTCAAAAAATTTCTGATCGCAGCAATGTCTGGTATACCACCGGAAAATTCGTTATAGATCTGCTGGGGAGTAACGATCTGGGAAATCAGACCATCGGAGTTTCGATGAATATCAGCCAGCTTTTCAGCATAAGCACTGAATAACGGATGTGTAACAATAATCATATCAGCTGATGCGGATGAATGCAGATCCTGATTTGGAATTGCAGCCGGTTTAATAGAAGGGGCCGTTGCATTGGCTTCTGTAAAAGCAACAAATGTCTTAAGTGAATCCGTAGCACTTTTAAATGTAATATTACCTCCTGTTAACGTATATTGGATCTGCTTAACATTAACAGGATCTGAAACATCCCAGATGATAGCATCACTGTTAGTACTCCTGATCGCAAACTGCGTTATCCTTCCCGGTGCAACAGATTTTGAATCAGAATATTGCATCTCATTTCCCGAGAATGAATCCGACACTCTTCCCTGAAGCTGTACCCAGTCAAGATATCCGTGGACTCCAGTCTGACCATTGGTAATGAAACTGATATCAAAAACAGGTGAATTTGAAGAAGCCTGTATCGAACCGGTTGAGTCAGTGATCTGGAAATCAGTGCCGGTGTAATCAAACAGATCGACTCCCTGTACCTGAATACTCTTTTTGACTGATGATCCTTCACTAAGATTGAAATTAGTGGGAGCTGCTGCTCTTGCTGCGACCCTGATGTTATACTTTAAATCTTCAGTGGTCAAAAGTTCTGTAAAACCAGGGTCAATATGTATTGTTGAAATCTCCTGAAACCACTCTCTTCCTGACTTAATAAGATTTTCAATATCCTGTTCATGTATAAACAAAGCATCTGAAACTGATGAAGTATAAGTTGCAGGTTGAGAAGGCTCTGCCAGTGCAGTGACCTTTTTTCCTGGAGCCGGACCGGAAGTTATGAAATAAAATGAAGTGTCGGAATAATTGTGGCGGAGGAAATCATATTTACCTGTAGCCATATTATAATTCCACCTCTCTGTTCCTTTTGCAAAGAAAAGAAGATAATCTCCATCGTTAAAAATACCATCGCTTCCTGTAACAGTAAGAATAGAAAGCTCTTTCAGGTCGTCGGGTCTTGGATCGTCATTATAATATGATAACTGACCGAAATTGTTCCCGAAGATTCTTGGATTGGACGGATACTCCAGGCCGAGCTGTTTGAGCTTTGAATAGTCGATCCGGTATACTCCGTCTGAAGTGACTGCAATTCTGAACCATAAACCTGAGGCGAGTTCAGAACTCGAAGAATAACTATCTTTGGAATTCTGTGCGCACAGGTTACCGGATAGAAATAACAGGGATATTTGTAATATTTGAAAAATTCTTCTCATTCAACTGACAAAGATAGAAATGTGCATTTGGTTTGTTAGTTTATTTTGTTTTTTTGTTTTTTTTGTTTTTTTGTATGCCATCGTTTAATATAATAATAACGACACCGTTACGTTCATATTGCAGCAATTTTAATATGTTGAAGCGAGTTAATACATTAGGTTTATTCATCTTCTTCCTTCCGGTGCTATGTTTGGGACAGGAGACCGATCAGGGGCCGGGCTTTCAGATGATGATGATGAATAATCCTTCACTTGCAGGAAGCGGAGGAGATGGTTCTTTGAGGTTATCATATCTTAACTTTTATCCGGGGAACAATTATAATCTTCATTCTGTTTATTTTTCATATGACGCTTATTATTCAGAATTACATGGAGGGGCAGCGCTATATCTGTCTGATGATTACCTGGGTGGCATTATTAATGATTTCAGGGGAGGATTCTCCTATGCATATTTTTTGCAGGCTGGAAAAGACTTATTTATTAATGCCGGACTCTCAGCCTCCATTTTCCACAGGGGCTTTAATTTTGAAAATGCTGTTTTGCCTGACCAGATTGATCCTCTTGGGGGAGTATCTGTCCCTTCTTCCGAATTGCTTGTATCCTCAGGCAAAACAGTATTTGATATCGGGGCCGGATTTCTCTTTACATCAGGAAAATTGTCAGGCGGATTTTCCATCAATCACCTTGCCGAACCAGATTTGTCGGCAACAGGCAATTCAAATGAAAGATTAAAAAGAAAACTTTTAATCCATCTGTCGGGAGATTTTAGTCTTAACGAAGAGAAGAATCTTAAAATCCAGCCACTGACATTTTTTGAAGTACAGGGAGGATACATTAATGGGGGAGCAGGTACGGCAATAGAAAGTAAATATCTGGCAATAAATGCTCTTTTTTTAGGCGATAATGGGAAAAATCTGAATATCCAAACCGGTTTTTCTTTTTATACCGGCAGAATCACTGTTTATTACAATTATCGTTTTAATTTGGTTTCTGAAAATAATTTATTGCCATTATCGCTTCTGCATCAGGCAGGACTGGCATTCAATTTGGATAATGTTGAAAAAAGAAATGCAATCAAAACAATAAATTTCCCTAAATTGTAGTTATATTTGATGAGTAAAAAAATGATTTAGTAAAATTTATTATATTTGAGTATTCTTAAAAGCCATAAAACTAAAGGAGTTATGTATAAATTCAGAGCCTTACCAATTGTTTTAATCGCTGTCTTGCTATTTACATCCTGTATATTTAAGAAAAAGGGGAAAGATGATGTTTCCTCTGCAACAGGATGGAAATATAATGATCCTGACATGGGTGGATTTGAAGTCGCTATTGGGGCTGATCAGAAAACAGGTCCCGGCCTTGTTCTTATAGAAGGAGGCCGCTTTACAATGGGACAGGTTGCTCAGGATGTTATGTTCGACTGGAATAACAAACCCAGAACAGTTACAGTATCATCATTTTATATGGATGAAACCGAGGTTAAGAATGTTGATTACCGTGAGTATCTTTTCTGGCTGCGCAGGGTATACAAAGATTATCCAGAAGTATACAGACGCGCATTGCCCGATACATTAGTGTGGAGAACACCCATGGGATTTAATGATCCTTACGTACAGTATTACTTCAGGCACCCGTCTTATAATAATTATCCGGTTGTTGGCATAAGCTGGGTAAAAGCAAACGATTTTTGCCTTTGGAGAACCGACAGGGTCAATGAACAATTACTTATTAACGAAGGTGAACTTAACCCCGATCCAAACCAGTCGAATGAAAAGAACTTTAATACAGAAGCATATCTGGCAGGTCAGTATGAAGGCGTTGTAAATCAGTTACGACCAAGTCTTAACCCCGATAAAACTGAACGCCGCACAAATTTTGAAGATGGAGTACTTCTTCCCAATTACAGGCTGCCTACAGAAGCTGAATGGGAATTTGCAGCCTATGCTCTCAGAGGCAATACATTTGAAGAGAGGATTTATGAAAGAAGAATTTATCCCTGGGATGGCCATAATGTCAGAAACTCAGGAAAAAAGAACAGAGGTGAGATGATGGCTAACTTTGTCCGTGGCAGAGGTGACCTTATGGGAGTAGCAGGTAGTCTGAACGATAATGGAAGTATCACCGTTGATGTGAAATCATACTGGCCAAACGATTATGGACTTTACTGCATGGCAGGAAATGTTAATGAATGGGTACAGGATGTTTACCGTCCGCTCACATCAGAAGATGTCGAAGGTTTTAATCCTTTCAGGGGAAATGTTTTTACAGATCTTAAACGTGATGCAAACGGTTCGGTTGTTGCTAAGGATAAACTCGGACGTTTAATTCTCGATACAGTTAAAGATGTCGATGTTGCAAACAGATATAATTATCAGAAAGGTGATTACAGAAACTACAGGGATGGCGACCTTCAGTCAGCTATACCTAACGGTGGCGGAGATGATTATAAAACTGAGGATGGGAAAAAAGGTTCTCTCAGGATGTATGCTCAGGATAATACAGCAAACAGTAATGATTTTGTAACTCTTATCAATGATAATGCACGCGTGTATAAAGGCGGATCATGGAGAGACAGAGCCTATTGGCTTAATCCATCCACAAGACGGTTTCTTGATCAGGAAAGCAGTCGTGATGATATCGGCTTCAGATGTGCTATGATAAGGGTTGGAAGCCCTTCCGGTTTATAGGATCTGGTTCTCTGACAATAATAGCCTCATTATGCCATCATAATGAGGCATTTTTTTACGAGTATGAAAACTGAACAACTGTACAACCTTTTTAAAGAATCCACAGGCGTATCAACTGATTCCCGCACAGTTGGGGAGGGTCAGATTTTCTTTGCACTCTGGGGTGACAATTATAACGGAAACAAATTTGCAGCTGATGCACTCGCACGAGGAGCATCATGTGCCGTTATTGATGATCCGCTTTTTGAGACTGAAAACACAATCCTTGTGGATGACTGTCTCTTTGAACTGCAGGCTCTGGCCTCTCATTTCAGAAAAGAAATGAAAGTTCCGGTAATCGCTATAACAGGGACAAACGGAAAGACAACTACCAAGGAACTCCTTGCCTCTATACTGGCAAAAAAAATTAAAGTTCACTATACTAAAGGAAACCTGAATAATCATATAGGTGTACCTCTTACCATTTTGTCTGCACCTGCAGATACTGAGATGTTTATTATTGAGATGGGAGCAAGCCATATTGGAGAGATCAGAACTTTATGTCTGATAGCTAAACCCGATTATGGCATAATTACAAATATCGGCACTGCTCATATTGAGGGTTTCGGATCAGTTGATGGTGTTGCAAAAGCGAAAACTGAGCTCTTTGAGCATCTACGTAAAGTAAACGGGATTGCTTTGTATAACGACAAAGATCCATTGCTGACAGAAAAAATTTTTAAAATCATAAACAGGGCAGTTCCTTTTTCAGACCCTACTGGTACTGATCTGAAAATTGAGACTGTTCCATCTGATCTTAATCTCAGAATATCTATAACCTATCTTCATCATATCTATAATATTAACACCAACCTGTTTGGAAGCTATAATCTGGAGAATGTAAGAGCAGCTATAGCTACAGGCCTTTTCCTCGGTATTGATATACTGGACATAGTTGACGCTGTTGAAAATTACCAGCCAGCCAATAACAGATCACAGATAAAGCCGACTAAAAACAATACACTTGTATGTGATTCTTATAATGCCAATCCAACCAGCATGAACTTAGCTCTGGAGTCGTTTGCGGCAATTAAGGCTGAGCGGAAAATTATTATCCTTGGAGATATGCTTGAACTAGGCGATAAGAGTGAAGAAGAACATCTTAAAATATTGAAAGTGCTTCAATCATATACTTCGCAGATAGTTTTTCTTGTCGGTCCGGTATTTAGTAAACTATCCTCGAATACGGGTTTCAAAGCGTTTGAAAATGTGAACAAACTCATAGACTTTCTTAAAATTGAACCGCCTATTGGTAACACGGTACTTATAAAAGGTTCGAGGGGGATCAGACTGGAGAAAATCTATGACCTTCTTTAGGAGATTATTATAAAGAACCTTCGGTTCCCGTAAATTTAATGTTAATTAAAAGGACTTCAGATCTGCTTCCCGACCTGACTCTTGGTCCCCATAAACCGTAACCTGAAGATACAATAAAACTTGTATTCCTTTTTTTCAGATAACCATAACTTAATTCGTAAATCATAGCTGTAAAATAATTAACTGGCCAGAGCTGCCCTTTATGTGTATGTCCCGAAAGCTCCAGGTCAACGCCATATTTTGCAGTCTCATCAAGATGGAATGGCTGGTGGTCAAGAAGAATAACCGGCTTCGTTGTGTCCACCTGCTTCATAAGTTCACCAAGCGACATTCGTTCTTTTCTGTAAAACCGGAATGAGTCTTTGTCGATTCTGCCAATAAGCTGTATTCCGCCATCAAGAGTTACTATTTCATCTTTCAGAATTCTGATACCTTTGCTTTCAATATATGGAATAGTCCGGGCTGCACCACCTATAAATTCGTGATTGCCGGTTATTGCATACAAACCATCAGTGGACTTTGGATATGTAAAATACTGAAGTAGATCACCTCTCAACACAGGCCCAATTTCACCGTCAACAATATCTCCAAGAAGCAGAATAAGGTCAGGCTTCAGACCTTTTATGATCTGCGACATTTTAATGAGACTTCTTTTCCTTATGATACTTCCAAGATGAATGTCAGATACAGCGGCGATTCGAAGGGTTTTTACAGGGCCGGCGGATTTATTTATTGTGATATTATATTCCCTGGTAACCGGTATTATTGCATTAATAAAACCTCCGATAATTAATAATGAGGAAGATGAAGCAATAATAATAAATGACCATTTACGGAAAAGAAGAATATTTTCACCTTTTATAATTCCCGGAATTCTAAGGATCAGTATAATAATATCAGAAAGAAGGAAAAACAGGAATCCATAAAGCATGAAAGCAAGCCAGAATCCACCCACAATATTCAGTATATCGGTAATAACTGAGGAATGTTTTGATTCAAGAATCTTTGCAACAATAAAAAGTACTGCCAGTATAAAGCAGGTAATTATATAAATCAGACGATGGTTTTGAAGGCCCGGGACTGCCTTGTATCCTTTATAAAAGATATAGATATTTACCAGGGAGTAAATTGTAAGTGCGATGGTAAAAAATACAATCATTTGGTATCTCTTCATTATGGTTTAGTTTTATGATTTCAGGCTCTTATAAGTTTTATTGCCCTTGACATAAAACTCAAAAACAATACTCTTGTTCAAAACATATTCCTGGTTGTCGATCAATCCTATTTTCTTAACAGCATTTCTTTTTTCTCTGAGTTTATTGATGACCTTGTAATAATCCATGTGAGCCTTCCAGACTGCCCTGACACTTTTGAAACTACCTTTCATTAGAAAATAAATTGCAGCTATTCCATCCAGAAATCTCCTGATAAATAGAACAGTATATAATTTATTGTCAGGCAGATTTTTGTAAAGGAGAAACAGGTTGTTTCTGAAATTCAGATATGTTTTCAATGGGGAACTATATGGAAGCGTACCACCTCCTACATGATAAATCACCGAATCAGGCAAAAAGCATACCCTGTATCCTGATTTATGAAAACGCCAGCACAAGTCAATCTCTTCCATATGAGCAAAGAAATCGGCATCGAATCCACCGCATTTTGTCCATGCTTCATGGCGTACTATCATGCATGCTCCGCTTGTCCAGAAAACATCAGTCTGAGAATCATACTGTCCGTAATCTTTTTCAGTTTTATTAATGATTCTTCCCCGACAGAACGGATAGCCATACTTGTCAATAAAACATCCGGCTGCACCTGCGTGCTCGAAATGGTCTTTCTGATAATAGGATAGTATTTTAGGTTGGCATGATGCGACATCAGGATTGTTATCCATGAATCTGACAAGAGGAATAAGCCAGCCTTCTGTAACTTCAATATCAGAATTCAATAAAACGAAATATTTGGCATCAACCTGATTTAAAGCCTGATTATATCCCTCGGCAAAACCATAGTTTTTGCTGAGCTTAATAAGTTTCACTTCACTGAAATTGTCAGAAACCCAATCGGCTGATCCATCTGTTGATCCATTATCTGCCACGTAAACTATTGTCTCGTTGTCTATAGAATATCTGATAACTATTCCAAGGAACATTTTAAGAAAGCCGAGGCCATTCCAGTTTAATATTACAATTGCTGTTTTAGTCATTTTCAACCGGTTTATTATGCTTCCAGCGGCGATGGCTCCAAATCCAGTTCTCAGGTTTCTCTCTGATTATCTCTTCGAGCCTCCTGACATGGGTTTCAGTTATTACATTTTCAGAAAGTCCTGCAGTATGGTCATAGAGAAGTTCTATATCAAGATTATAATAACCCCGTTTTACTTTTTGAACATGAAAGAAAACTATGGCCATATCGTACTTTGATGCGATCTTACCGGCTCCTGTGAATACTGCTGTTTCCTGATTCAAAAAAGTTGTCCAATACTTAATGTCTCCGATTGCTGGAATCTGATCGGAAATGAAAACAGAAACAGTATTTATTTCATTTATTCTATACTTTAATATTTCCCTGATTACCTGAGATGTAGGAGTAAGAACTATTCCAAATTCTGATCTGTGATTATTAACAAAATTATTGAAATACTTGTTTTGAAGTGGTTTATAGATTATAATGGTTTTGTATTTCAGATAATAAGGAAGCAGAGTGGGCCATTCCCAGTTATTATAATGACCAACCACTGCAATTATGTCTCTTTTCTCCTCCCTGAGCTTATCGATGATTTCCAGATTGCTGTAAGTGAATCGTTTCCTCTGACTGGCTTTGGACATATGAGAAGCCTTTAAAGTCTCAATAATCAAATCTGAGAGGTGTCGGTAAAATTTTTTTTCGATAGCTTGACGTTCTTCATCAGTTTTTTCAGGAAATGAGTTTTTAAGATTAATAGCAACAACTTTTCTACGATATGAAACTATATAATAGAGTATAATATAGAGAATGTCAGAAAATAAATACAGGATGGGTAGTGGTAAGAGTGTTATGATCCAGTTTATTCCGTAAAAAATGTAGTAACCGATCGCGCCCATTTAAGAATAGGGTTTAATTTTTCATAAATTTAGTGACAATTTCCAGGATTTCAGCAAAAACGAAACTATTTGCAGCTACAAATTCTTCTCCAGTAAGGTTACTCTCATTTCCTGAAAAATCACTTACCCTGCCACCGGCTTCCCGAACAAGCAGCATCCCTGCTGCAATATCCCACTCATGAAGACCATATTCATAAAATGCATCGAATCTGCCACAGGCAACATAAGAAAGATCAATTGCTGCAGATCCAAGTCTCCTTATACCATGCGTATATTTACAGAAATGGGTAAGACATTTCATATAAGAATCGAGCAATTTGAAATCACTATATGGAAATCCTGTAGCTACAAGACTGTCAGCAAGCTTCATGGCTTCCGAAACATGAATCCTGAAGCCATTAAGCCATGCACCTCCTCCTTTCCATGCGGTAAATGATTCATTCCCACTGACCTCATAAACAACTCCTGCAATGATTTCATCGTATTCCTTTAGCGCTATACTTATGGCATAAGGATGAAACCCATGAAGGAAATTAGTTGTGCCATCAAGAGGATCAATTACCCAGCAGTATTTCAAACCAATTTTTTTTGATGTACCTTCTTCAGCAACAAATCCGGCTTCGGGAACCAGAAGTCCCAATTTTTCCACAAGCATTTTTTCGGAACCTTTATCAACGTAACTCACGAAATCATTCAATCCCTTTTTTTCTGTCCTGTTAATATCAAATCCCTTCGATTCTTTAAGAATAAAAACACTTGTTTCACGGGCAGCCTTTTCAATTTCAGCACATAAATATTTAAGATCGATCATTGATTATTCTGTTAGTTCAATACATATTCTTCCTGATTGAGATATCTTGTTCAACCTTACTTTCTTTATCTGTCCGGTTAATCCGGGTTCCCAGGGATACTCCACTCTGATATAATTAGATGTGAAGCCTGTTATTAATCCTTCAATGCGGGTACCTTCAAACAAGACATTTGTAATCTGACCAATATTCAATTTATTAAATATAAGGTTTTTCTTTTGAGAAAGAGCAATAAGCCTTTTGCTTCTCTTCTCTTTGTCCTTGTATGATACTTTCCCGGGAAGTTGTTCTGCAAGAGTATCGGGTCTTTCGGAGAAAGTGAAAACATGTAAATAGGAGATAGGTAAATCTTCAAGAAATGAAAAGGTTTCCTCAAAATCAGAATCTGATTCTCCGGGGAAACCAACAATTACATCGGCCCCTATTCCGGCTAAAGGCAGTTTCTCATGAACCATTTTTATCCTTGAAGAAAAGACATCCCTCGAATATCTCCTTCTCATGAGACCAAGAATTTTATTGCATCCACTCTGTAAAGGAATATGGAAATGTGGAAGGATCTTTTCATTGTGTACTGTCAGCTCAATCAGTTCATCTGTTAAAAGGTTTGGTTCGATTGAAGATATTCTGAACCTTTCTATTCCCGGAACTTTAACAAGCTCTTTAAGCAGACCGGTAAATGAATCTCCGGTTGATTTTCCGAATTCACCAATGTTAACACCAGTAATAACTATCTCTTTTACACCTCTTCCGGCAATATATTCAGCCTCACTGATAATTGCGGAGATTTCCGGATTCCTGCTTTGTCCACGTGCCATGGGGATAGTGCAATATGAACATCCGTAATCGCATCCATCCTGGACTTTGAGGAATGACCGGGTCCTGTCTCCGAGAGAAAATGAAGGGCTGAAGCTTTCAGTTGAGGTAAGATCGCAGGAATGAATTTCTGCTTTTAGGTTCTTCCTGAAATCTGTCAGATAATCGGATATGTTGAATTTCTCATTAGTTCCCAGAACAAGATCAACACCCGGGATTGAAGATATTTCCTGAGGTTTCAGCTGTGCATAACAGCCAACCACTGCAATAAATGCCCCGGGTGATTGAGTTATAAACTTTTTTATTGCCTGTCTGCATTTTTTATCTGCCGCATCAGTGACGGAACAGGTATTGATTACATATACATCAGCTTTTGAGCTTGCAGGAACCCTTTCAAACTTTTCCGTCGGGAACGATCTTGAAATAGTTGATGTCTCTGCAAAGTTGAGCTTACAGCCAAGTGTGTGGAATGCTACTTTTCTCTTATTATTGATCATTAAAATTGATTTTCAGGCGACCTTAGCCAGAAAGTTACTTATCACATTTGTTCAGATTATTCTTTAAGTTTAGTCAGGTAAACATTTCTGAACTCAATATCCTTTCCTTCGCTTTGCAGACATATAGAGCCTTTGGAAAGATTTACATTTGTTCCTTTATTTTGCAATACTCCGTTTACAAAAACCTCTACAGTATTTGATTTACAGATAATTTCCATAGTATTCCACTCACCTGTCGTTTTTTCTGAAGAAGGGGCAAGTTTTTTTACAAATGGTTTTGATTTATCTGTCCTCTCATTCATATCAGCACCATTCATACAGACGAAATCCCCTGCATTTCCTGCCTGCAGCTGACATTCGACACATTTTAACCATATAGAATCGGGTAGTTGGGCATGTACAAAAACTCCACTATTCGTTGCTTCGTACGGGTAACTCCATTCAACATGAAGTTTATAGTTGGAGTAGCTTTCTTTTGTCCTCATATAACCGAACGGGTTGCCTGTTATATGGATGACACCATCCCTGATTGTAAAGACAGTAGCAGGATCAATTGAAGGATCCTTAAGCTTGAATGCCCAATTGCTCAGATCTTTTCCGTTAAACAAAAATATCTTTTGACTTATTGTTTCCTGTTGTATTTCTTTGTTCTTAACCTTAGCCTTAGCCTTAACCTGAGTATAGTTAATATTGGGGATTGCTAACAGGACAATTAGCAGTAATGAAGTCAGACTGGTTGTTTTTGTTTTCATAATGATATATTTTGTTCTTTATTAAATTGTATCTTTTCCACCATCTTTCTTACCTCCCAACCCCCCAGGTGGGGCCATTAATTGGCATAAACCGTCATTGTGGGCAAAGCGAAGCAATCTTCCCGGTTTTCCTTGTATTATAATCTTACAACAATTTACTGGCCAGTTCAGCCAGAAAACTCCTTTCGCCTTTAACCAGGTTGACATGAGCAAAGATGTCCTGATCTTTCATTTTATCTGACAGATAACTTAATCCGTTTGATGCGATATCGAGATATGGAGAATCTATCTGTTCAATATCACCTGTGAAGACCATTTTTGTTCCTTCACCGGCCCTGGTAATAATGGTTTTGATCTCGTGCGGTGTAAGATTCTGTGCTTCATCTACAATGAAGAATATACTTGAAAGACTCCGGCCCCTTATATATGCGAGAGGAGTAATTACAAGTTTATCCTCTTTCATCATGTCATTTATCCTTAGAAATTCGGGACTCTGGTGACTGAACTTATGTTTGATAACCGTCAGATTATCATACAGAGGTTGCATGTAAGGATCCATCTTTTCTTTAACATCCCCGGGTAAAAAGCCAAGATCGCGGTTGGCGAGAGGAACAATCGGCCGTGCGAGAAAAATCTGTTTGTATCTCTTGTGTTGTTGTAAAGCGGCTGCAAGGGCAAGAAGAGTCTTTCCGGTTCCTGCTTTGCCGGTTAATGAGACGAGCTGAATGTCGGGATTTGATAAAGCTTCAATTGCGAAGGTCTGCTCGGCATTTCGTGGATCTATACCATATGTTGTTTGTTTTATTACCCTGTTGAGGGTTTTACTCGCAGGATTATAATGAGCCAAAGCGCTTGACCCGTTATTTTTCATTATAAAAAACTGATGCCCGGTCATATTTGGTTCCAGATTAAATTCCCCCGAACCGACTCCTTCCGGAAGTTCATATAGTTTGCTTATTGATTCCTGATTTACCCCTTCCAGGATCCTTATACCCTTATAAAGGTCATCTATATTGGCAACCTTGTCATTTTCATAGTCCTGTGCAATTATCCCAAGTGACTTTGCTTTCATCCTGAGATTAATGTCTTTAGTTATCAGAACAACTGTTTTATCTTTATTGGCAGTGCAGACGTACTCGGCAATTGCAAGGATTCTGTGATCGGCTGTTCTTTCAGGGAAGGACTGACTTACCTTCTCCGAGAAATCTTTGCCTGTTTCAATATGCATGTTTCCCAGGTTTTCTCCAAGGGGAATATTGGCAGTAAGCAACATGTCACCCGAAAGTTTATCAAGCTCCCGTGTAAACTCTCGTGCATGAAAGTTGATCAGATCATTTCCTCTTTTGAATTTATCAAGCTCCTCCAGAACAACAATAGGAATAATAATGTCATTTTCTTCAAAATTGTAGATGCATTTATAATCATGAAGTAAAACGTTGGTATCAATAATAAAAAGCTTCTTGTTGTGTTTTCTTCTCATCGTTAATGATTTAATATCAATAGGTTACATCTCAAACATACGAACTTGATCCTGTTAGCAAAAATAACTATTTTAAGGTATAAATTGTAAGCAAATTGCTAAGTTTGTTGTTTTATGAAATTAAGTGCCTACAGTTTGGAGTGCCTAAAGTACTTAAAGTTTTGAAAACAAAGAGCGAAACGTGAAACACGAAACGCCGGACCTTAACTATTGATCATGACATACCAGCAAACTCTGGAGTTCTTATATAGTAAGCTTCCTGCTTATCACAGAATAGGGAAAGCTGCCTACAGGAGTGACCTGAAAAATACAATTTTACTCGATACTTATTTTGGCAGTCCTCACCATAAATACCTTACAATTCATGTTGCAGGAACAAATGGAAAAGGGTCTGTTTCCCATATGATTGCTTCCGTGTTACAGGAAGCCGGGTATAAAACGGGATTATATACTTCCCCACACCTTAAAGATTTCAGGGAGAGAATAAAAGTAGATGGGGAGATGATCTCTGAAGCAGATGTCATAACATTTATAGTAAAAAATAAGAGAATAATAGAGTCTGTAAAACCCTCTTTTTTTGAAATGACAGTAGCGCTGGCCTTTAATTACTTCGCTGAATGCAATGTCGATGTCGCAGTTATTGAAGTAGGCCTCGGGGGAAGACTTGATTCAACCAATATTATTACTCCGGTATTGTCTCTTATTACAAACATCGGCCACGATCATATGGATTTTCTGGGCGATACCATTGAAAAGATAGCAGCTGAAAAAGCTGGAATTATAAAAAAGAAAATCCCGGTACTGATAAGCGAAACACAGCCTGAAACAGAAAAAGTTTTTATTGATAAAGCTATGGAATGTGATTCACTGATCAGCTTTGCTGATAAAAACTATAACTGTATTATTGAAAAAAATGACGGTTTGAATAGCAGTATAAATTATCTGATGACTGAATTATCAACCAATCGTCAGATAAAAGGCAATTCATTTCTTGTTGGGGATTACCAGTCAAAAAACCTTCAGGCTGTATTCAATGCTTTTAACATGTTAAAGGGTATTTTTGAAGTTTCTGATGAGATTATTACTAAAGGTATAAGCGACGTTGTAATAAATACTGGTCTTTACGGAAGATGGCAGATACTGAGTACGACCCCTTTAACTATTTGTGATACAGGGCATAACATGGAAGGTTTGGAATATGTCCTTGGACAGGTCAAGCGTGTTCAAAAGACAGCATTACATATAGTCCTGGGCTTTGTCAATGATAAAGATCTGGGATCGGTACTACCTCTTTTTCCTAAAGATGCCTTTTATTATTTTACAAAAGCTTCGGTACCAAGGGCGCTTAATGAAGTGATCCTTAAATCGGAAGCTGAAAAATACGGATTATACGGACATAGTTTTCCTGATGTCGTAACTGCTCTTGATTGTGCCAGGAAGAATGCTAAACCATCTGATATGATTTTTATCGGCGGAAGTACTTTTGTAGTTGCAGAGGTTATTTAATAATTAAATTTGTAAATACTCATACTTCTAACCTATGAAAAAAACTATACTGTTATTAATCTGGTTTGTTTCGTTTCTGTCACTTTCAGGTCAATTGGCAAAAAAAATTACCATTCTTCATACCAATGATCTTCACTCACATCTTATCGGATTTGCTCCTGAATCTGAATATACTCCGTTAACAGTTAACGATGACAAGACGGTGGGCGGTTTTGCGAGAATAGCAGCAATAATAAAGCATGAGAAAGAAATTAATGCAGGAACAACATTGGTTATCGATGCCGGCGATTTTCTTATGGGGACACTTTTCCATTCTCTTGAGAAAGAAACAGGTTTCCAGCTTCGTCTGATGAAGGCGATGGATTATGATGTTACTTGTCTGGGTAACCATGAATTTGATTACGGACCCGACTGGCTCGCTTCTGTTATACACGCTTCCGTCAGTAAAGGAGAGATACCTTCAGTGCTCATTGGTAATGCCAGGTTCGATAAAAAAGATGTAAGAGATGATGCTCTCGAAAAACTTTATTCTGACAATATAATCAGCAGGAAACTGATATTAACCAGGGATGGTATTAAATTCGGTTTTTTTTCAATAATAGGTAAGGATGCTGTGAAAGATGCGCCGCATGCAGCTCCGGTTACTTTCGACAAACAATTCTCCTTCGCCCGTAAAATGGTTAGCGAGCTTCATGCAGAAAATTGCGACATAATCATTTGTATCTCGCACTCAGGCGTGAGAAAAGAAAAAAACGGGGAATGGGGTGGCGAAGACGTTGAACTCGCAAAAGCAGTCAAAGGTATTAATCTTATTATCGGAGGACATACACACACCAAACTTGATCAGCCCGTCATTATAAACGGCATTCCGATAGTTCAGACGGGTGAATACGGCCAGTTTGTTGGTCGTATTTCATTAACATATTCGAATCGGATTCTAAGGATTGATGATTATAAGCTTATACCCGTTGATGATAAAATAATGGGTGATAAAAATATAAATCAACTCATTGTTGAACAAAAAGCTAGAATTGCTTCTGAAATTCTGAAACCTATAGGTATGGAGTATGATAAGCCTGTCGCAGAAGCAGGTTTTCTGCTTACAGCTAATGAAACAGGAGATTTTATGGCAAGTAATCTGGGTCCGCTGGTTGCCGATGCTATCTATTATTATGTGAACAGACATAGTACGAGTGGGACTGATGTCAGTATGGTTGCAGTTGGTATGTTACGAGACAGAATTGTGCCCGGAATACTGACGGCACCCGATATTTTCAAGGCAATGTCACTCGGATCAGGGAACGACAATGTGCCTGGTTACGCACTCTCAAGGATATATGTTACTGGAAAGGAAATGAAGAGTATTCTTGAAATATTGCAGGTAGCTTACAAATCGGCTCCTGACGATTATTGCTATTACTCGGGTCTGAAAGTAGAGTTTGATCCTGACAAAGGGCTGCTTAAAAAGATAAAAAAGATAGAGATCGTTCATGCTGATGGGAGGGTAGCAAATGTTGACTTTTCGAAAAAGAACAAAACGTTGTACTCTATAACGGCTAGTTCCTATATGCTTGAGTTCATCGGCATAATTAAAAAGATGAGTTTTGGGTTGATAAATGTAGTTCCTAAAGATAGCGCAGGTCATAAAGTAAAAGATATGAATACCATGGTTATCGATATTGATGAAAACCATCAGGGTGTTCAGGAGGGAAAGGAATGGCTGGCTCTTATGGAATACCTTGGTTCAATGAAAGATATAAATGGTAATGGTATACCTGATATTGATGAACGATATGCCGTTCCACTGAAGTGTTTCTTCCCTTCGAAGGCAAGATGAAATTGCTTTTCAGAAATTGAAATCATTTATCCCTTAGCCAGGATGTGTGTTCATCAACCTGTTCGAAGTTAACCATGGCAATGGAAGCTGAACTTATGTATTTCTGTTGAAGAACCCAGAGAACAGCCTCCTTATAGCTTGGTTCAACTCCTGGCGATGGAGAGTATTTTCCACCGGAGCAGGTTTTCATCGCAATTATACCAATACCTTTACTCCATGCTTCGGTAAGAATTGAAATCAGCTTTGCCTGATCCCATTCAAAGTAATTGCCTGTTATTGAGTGAATAAATGAACCTTTATGGTTAAAAGGTATCATTACCACGTTATAAAAACCTTCTGAATTATTTCTTTCAGGAAGGTGCATGTAATCGTTATGGGTTGAAAAACCATGAGCTTTGATTACACCTGATTTTTTCATTTCATCGAAAAATTTCATTGTTTCCTGATGAAAAAGAAGTTTCTCATCAACTGCATCGTGATATAACATTATATCTATATGATCAGTATTGAGAGCGTGAAGACTGGCTTCAAGTTTTGTTGAAAGAACATCTCTTATTTCTGCAGCTCCCTTCCGCCCTTTACCCTTTGAAGGCAACTCATGCTCTTCAAGTTTGATCTTTGATTGTATGACAACGTTGCCTCTTATACCAGATATGGCTTTGCCGACCAGTTTCTCGTTATTTCCATTCCCATAAGCACGTCCGGTATCAATAAAATTAATCCCTTTTTCCAGGGCATATTTTATTAACGATTCCTCATTTGTTCTGGGAGCCCCGAAACAAAGCGGACTTACCAAAATGCCAGTATTACCCACAGCCCTAAGTTCAGATCCGGCTGAAAGTAATTTTGTCATATTTTTTGAAACAAAACTTATTCCGGCAATCGCGGTTAGTGCTTTGGTAAAGAATTCTTTACGGCTTATTTGTTTTTCCCCCATACGCTGAATGGATTATCTACAGCGAATTAAGGAATTATTTTCATAAGTTTACGGGCTAATGTCAAATAAATGGGAACAAGCATTTACTTTTGGATTGCATTCCATGTTTTTGTATTTATAATGCTTGCACTCGATCTGGGTGTTTTTCATAAACACACACATAAAGTTCCTGTAAAAGAAGCAATTATATGGAGTTGTGTTTGGATTGCACTGGCCATGTTGTTTGATCTGTTTATTTATCTGGATAAGGATTTTGGTCCGATAAAAGCTCTTGAATTTCTCACTGGTTATGTTATTGAATATTCTCTGAGCGTAGACAATATATTCGTCTTTATTCTTATATTTTCATATTTTGCAGTCAACAGTCAATATCAGCATAAAATATTATTCTGGGGTATACTAGGAGCGCTGATAATGAGGGGCATATTTATTTTTGCGGGTGTTGCACTTATTAACCGTTTTAATTGGATAGTTCTCATTTTTGGCGGTTTCCTTGTTTATACCGGGATACGAATGTTATTCCAGAAAGAGACAGAAGTGGATCCTGAAAAAAATGCAGTGGTAAAATTTTTCAGGAGATTTCTTCCGGTTACAAAAACACTTCATGGGGATAAATTAATTATCACCCAGAACAAAAAGTTGTACGCCACTCCTCTATTCCTGGTTCTGCTGATCATAGAATCATCGGACCTCTTATTCGCAGTTGACAGCATCCCTGCTGTTCTCGCAATTAGCAAAAGTACGTTTATAGTTTATACCTCTAACATTTTTGCAATATTAGGCTTAAGGTCACTCTATTTTGCAATTTCTGGAATTATGGGATACTTCCGTTTTTTGAAAGTCGGACTGGCGTTTGTTCTTACTTTTGTAGGACTGAAAATGCTTGCCTCATTTTTCCATGTTGAGATTCCAATCATAATATCTCTGGGAATAATTATCTCGATACTTCTGGTATCAATACTTGCTTCTGTATTTATCAAAAGAGAAGAAAAATGATACCAAACAGACAAAAACCGCCCACCCCCTGGCCCGTATTAGCACTTTTCCTTGTCATAACAATCTGTTCAATTATAGCCGGTATATTTTATTATAATTATCAGAAAAAAAATCTTTTGACTGAAAAGCAACAGGAGCTTTCGGCAATATCTTACCTTAAGATCAGACAGATTACACAGTGGAGGCTCGAAAGAATTAATGATGGTAAGTTTCTGGGTGAAAATATTCTGTTAGTAAGAGAATTCTCCGAATTTCTGAAGAATCCGACTAGTTTAACGTTAAGGAAAAATATTATTCAGAGTCTGAAATCGCTCACAGAGAACTTTGATTATAAAAATGCTCTTCTTATTGAAAAGGGAGGGAATGTAAGACTGGCATACCCGGAAGAGGATACCTTAATTGGTGATAATCTGAAACAATTATTACCGGGAATCATTAAACACCGGGAGAATGTACTTACAGATCTGCATAAAGTAAATCGTATAAGTTTTGTTCATCTCGATCTGGTAGTACCTCTGATCGATCACACGATGAATGATACACTCGTTCTGGGATTACTGGCGCTTCGTGTGGACCCCAGACAAGTTCTGTATCCGCTTATTGAATCATGGCCGACTCCCAGCAAAAGTGCTGAGACTCTTTTATTAAGAAGAGAAGGCGATGAAATAGTTTATCTGAATGAACTCAGGCATCTTAAAAACAGTGAACTGATACTTAAGAAACCTGTTTCATCCATGAAGTTGCCTGCAGCCCTGGCAGTTCAGGGGATAACCGGGACTATAGACGGAGTTGACTACAGGAATGTACCTGTTGTAGCTGCAATGAATAAAATTCCAGCCACACAATGGTATATGGTTGCAAAAATGGATCGTGAAGAGATATTATCTGCCCTGACAAATCAGATGAAAATGATTGTGATCATGCTAATCCTGGTAATTTTAACTTCAGGATCAATTCTTGCATTAATAATAAGGAATCAACGTGTCATATTTTATCGTGAAAAGTACGAAGGTGAACTTGACCGTCTTGCCCTGGTCAAACATTTTGACTATATTTTAAAATTTGCCAATGACATTATATTATTAATAGACAATGATTTGACTATCGTTGAAGCTAACGATAGGGCCCTGGATTTCTATCAGTATACGCGTGATGAGTTCATTGGCATGAAAGTGGAAAGAATCAGGGCTCCGGAAACCTTATTACAACTTCAGATAGCTCTTAAAAATCTGAATGATAATGAGTCTGCAACTTTTGAGACTATTCATATGCGGAAAGATAATTCAACTTTCCCGGTTGAAATCAGTTCAAGAGTTGTGATGATTGAAGGTTCAAAATATTATCAGACTATAGGACGGGACATTACTGAGAGGAAAAGAATTGAAAACACCCTTATGGAGAGTGAAGACAGATTCAGGAAAATATTTGAGGAAAGTCCTTTTTCGATGCTGATGACTGGTAAAGATTTTGGAATAATCAGGGCAAATATTTCGTTCTGTAAATTAATTGGATATCAGGAAGAAGAGCTTAAGTCATTTACATTCAGAAATTTTACTCATCCTGAATACATTGATAATGATGAGATTTCTCTTCTCAGGCTGATTGCAGGAGAGCTTCCTGTTTATCATACCGGAAAAAGATATATTCGCAAAGACGGATCTGTTATTTGGGGATCAACAACTGTAAGTATTATTAGAAATAAAAATGAGGACGTTCAGTTCTTTCTGGTTATGATTGAGGATATTACACTACGAAAGAAAGCTTCTGCCGAACTTGATAATTCTGTTTCACTATTAAAAGCTGCTTTTGAATCGACAGAAGACGGCCTTCTTGTTGTTGATGCATCCGGAAAAACTGTACAGTACAATCAGAAGTTCACTGATATGTGGAATATTCCCCGGAAAATATTGTTGACCGGAGAAGACAATAAATTGCTGGATTATGTCAAAAGCGAGTTGGTCAATCCTGAGACTTTTTTGGATAAAATAAAACAATTATATTCAAAACCGGATGAGACAAGTTTTGATTTGCTTGAATTCCGAGATAAAAGGTATTTTGAACGTTATTCTCAACCACAGAAAATTAATGGGATAAGTGTTGGACGCGTCTGGAGCTTCCGAGATATAACAAAGCGAAAAAGGACCGAAGCCGATCTTATTTCAGCGAAGGAAAAAGCAGAAGAGAGCGACAGGTTGAAGACTGCATTCTTACATAATGTTTCACATGAAATCCGTACTCCGATGAATGCAATAATCGGATTTTCAACACTTCTGAATGAACCTGACCTGTCCGAAGAAGAAAGGCGTCAGTATATTGACATCATTTTTCAGAGCGGGAGTCAACTTCTTTCTATAATAAATGATATTGTTGACATTGCTAATGTAGAAAGTGGCCAGGCTAAAGTTAACCTGACTGAGTTTAATCTTAATTCCAAACTGAAAAAGCTTAATGAGCAGTTCAGTATTATCGGGAAACAAAATAATATTAAAATCATTCTGAGCATGTCACTTCCTGATGATGCCTCAGTTATAAATACTGACAGCACAAAACTTATTCAGATACTTTCAAACTTAATAAGTAATTCAGTTAAGTTCACAAAAAACGGACAGATCGATTTCGGTTATGTGCTGAAAGATGAGTTTCTTGAATTCTTTGTAATAGACACCGGAATCGGTATAGCAAGTGAGTATCATTCCCGGATATTCGACAGATTTTTCCAGATCGATAACACTGTATCGAGGCAATACAGCGGAACCGGATTAGGACTTTCGATATGTAAAGGCTATGTTGACATACTTGGCGGCGTTATAAAGGTTGAATCGGAATCAGGAAAGGGGACAAAGTTTCTATTTACTATTCCATTTTTTCGGGCTTGATTAAAATCATATTTTCATTTGCCTCTTCCGTCAGGGTTAAATCATAAATTCGGATAAATTTATAATACCAGCCGAACATTTTTAAATTTATTTTGTTTAACATAGGTATTCACATTATAAAGTTAAATTATATTTAAAAATCATGTTCACAATGAAAAAGTTATTGGTATTTGTTTTAATTGCTTTCACTGCGACAAAATTAATGTCACAGGGTGTGTTCCCTTCTGAACAAGAAAAACCGAAAGAAGACAGAAATTTCCGTATTCCTCTTATTGGGGAAACTGCTCCATCATTTACCGCTGAATCTACCAACGGGACTGTGAATTTTCCTGCTGATTTCGGTCGAAACTGGAAAATTCTTTTCAGTCATCCTCAGGATTTTACACCTGTCTGTTCAACTGAGATCCTTGAACTTGCAAAACTGCAGAACGAATTCGACAAATTAGGAGCTAAAATTGTGGTTATTTCAACCGATGCTCTCTCCACGCATGTTTTGTGGAAAAAATCATTGGAAGGTCTTAACCTGAATAACAGCGGACAAGTTAGTATCAAATTTCCAATAGTTGACGACAAGAATTTATTGGTATCAAAAAAATATGGGATGATACATGCAGCAACAAATTCTACAAAAGCAGTGAGGGGAGTTTTTATAATAGATCCCGCCAATATTGTACAGGCTATCTATTTTTATCCTCCTACCGTTGGCAGGAATACAGATGAATTGTTAAGAATTGTTGCGGCTCTTAAAAATGCTTCGACCGGAGAATTTTTAACCCCTGTAAACTGGAAACCAGGTAATGATTTACTTGTCCATATTCCTCCAAATACAGATGCCAATAGCGCCACAGTTGTTCCTGCAGGTTATTACAGCCCGGTATGGTATCTGTGGTTTAAAAAAGCAAATTAATAGAATATTTATAATTTACGATCAGAATTAAATCTGATCGATCAGGATAATAAAAAGCGTTCAGGGAAATTCCTGAACGCTTTTTTTATGGTGTTCCTTTATTGATTTTCGCGTTGTGGGGGATGACGGGTTCGAACCGCCGACCCTCTGCTTGTAAGGCAGATGCTCTGAACCAGCTGAGCTAATCCCCCTGAAAAGAGAGTGCAAATATAGAGTAATTTTCATTTCTGCAAAAGATTATTAAAATAAATATAAGGAATCTGTACAACTAAAAAAGTAATCTCCGGGAAATTGAAACCCATGTTTAACTTAAGAAATAGATCTTTGTCAAACTATTTCAGGCATTTAACTAATATATAAGAGGTTTAGTCAAAAATAGTACATGATACCTATTCATTGGTCAGTAACCATGCAACCAATTATCAGATAATTAGTGTCAACTGTTTGAGATTATTATGCAGCTAAATGGTATGATAATAAGTTATGTTAAGATGTTGAAAACACATTATTAGTAGTATGTTACAGGTGAATAAAAAAATGATTACATTCGCTCTTGTAAGTAGTTGAGTTACTAAACCTGTGGCTTAAAAAGGAATGATATATCCTTAATAGGGTTATTTGTTTGATATATAGAAGAATATAATTGAGTTAGAAAAACCGAACCTGATCTATATGAAGCCTAAAAATCCATTTTCCAAATTCAATAAGTTCCTATTTTCACTTTTTAATGCGCATGCTTTTAAAAAGGTTGAAAATAGCAAAATCAGCGTTTCAGGTGTATTTGCGGGTCTGAGTCGTATCCGCAGGTGGGGGATTGTCAGTATAACACTGCTTTCGATTTCACTTATTTCGTGGGGACAGGCTATTGGGGATTATCAAACCCGTGCAACAGGAAACTGGAATGCGAATACCACATGGCAGGTTTACAACGGAGCGTGGAATAATTGTCTTGCCGGTGATTATCCCGGTGTAGCAGCGGGAGCAGGGACAGTCAATATTACCGGAAGCTTTACAGTTACAGTTACAGCTAATATCCCCAATAATATCAGTGCTTTAACTTATGCTGGAGCTAATGAATCAAACATAGTACAATTTTCAGGTCCTTTTACTCTTAATATCACAGGCGCAGTAACTATAAATCCGCCGTCAGCTGGTGTTAATAATAATGGATTATATGTCAATTCCGGAATTATGACATGTGCTTCCTTGACAAGTGCTAATTCCGGGAATAATAGCAGGGATTGTAAAGTTGCAATTTCGGCCGGGGGAATCCTTACTGTAAATGGTAATATAGTTATGGGTAACAATGTCAACCAAAATGATATTACATTTTCAGGAGCAGGGACACTAAATGTAACAGGGAGCTTAACAACCGGACAGTTGACTTGTGTAGCCAACAGTACGATCAATGTAGGTGGTGCATTAACGCCGGGAGCATTTACAGTTAGTCAATCAACTGTTAATTATTATGGCAATGCGCAGAATATCGCAAATTTTCCATATTACAATTTATCTACCTCAAATAGTGGAATTAAAACATTGCCAAATGCTAATATTACTGTTACTAATAATTTAAATATATCGAGTTCCACGGTTGCATTTACCAATGCTCTGGCAAGAACTCTCACCGTTACAGGTAATTTATCAGGGGATGGGACTATTGACATGAGTCCGGGGAATCAGGTACATTCTTTACTACTGGGTGGTGTAAACAATAACATCGGAACATTAACAACTGCAGTTGTTGCTAGTGTAGTTAACTATAACGGAGCTGGTCCGCAAACTGTCTTTGCAAGCCCGAATTACAGAAACCTTACCGTTTCAAATGGAGGTGATAAATCCATCCTTGGCGATGTGGAAGTTGGCGGAACTCTCACTCTTACAAGTGGTAAAATTGTTCTTGGAACACATGATCTGACATTAACTGGAGCTGCATCTGTAGTTGGTGCTGGCGCTGCAAATTTTGTTGTTGCAGATGGGTCAGGACAATTGAAAAAAGTATTTGCAGCCGGCGCCACAGGCGCTTATAATCTGCCTGTAGGTGATATTACGGGTACAATTGA
>Ga0302271_10000581_pt1 | contig 36033 bp, 24 predicted proteins | sample III_Bog_N1_1_FD_198767 | JGI IMG/M metagenome (GOLD analysis project Ga0302271, IMG submission 198767) | Peat permafrost microbial communities from Stordalen Mire near Abisko, Sweden - III_Bog_N1_1 | ecosystem: Environmental > Terrestrial > Soil > Wetlands > Peat | place: Sweden: Abisko... | reverse complement strand
AAAAAGAAGCTTAAATTCTAAAAAATAATTCTGAAGATAGACTTACTCAAGAAAATAAAAATAATGAACTTAGTTCTTTGAACAAATTAGTAGAAAAAGAAAGGAACAAATTGCTTTAAATTATTCATAGGAAGACAATTAAGCAATAGAACAGTTTCAAGATCATGAAGGTGGGCAAGCATTATTGAAATAAATTAATGGCAAATAAAAGGACAATAACTTAAATAACCATTCATTAGAAACATAGTTAGTTACTGACTAATCACCATTAGTATTACAAAACTAAACAATAAAAACTTAGGAAAAACTAAATTCATTACCTGATAATATCGCTCTAAAGGAAATCGAAGCTGATAAAAAATAAATGGAAGAGACAACAAGTTAAGAATAAAGGACTGACTCTTATTAGTTTATCTTAGATGTCTAAAAAAAGAAGCTGGAATTTTAACAGTAAATGGAAGAGTTGAATAGGAAATATAAAATTAACTTTAGGAAGATTGTAGATATGAAGCAAGAGAGTCTCTCAGAAAATTACTTGGCTTGCCTGGTGGCAATCAGGATGAACTACAAATATGTTGACACTAAAGATTAATAAGTGTTCACTATGCTTCATCACGCTGTTCTCGGAAATGAGAGGGAACTAGTTTTGTTCTTACTTAATAATGGAGCTGATGTCAATTCTTTAGACGCGCAGCAGCGCACTCCTTTGATGATGGCCGCACATGGATGATCGTTGTTGCCTGCTGGCAATGTAAATTAGCAGAAGGGACCTACAGATGACCAACTGAATGAAGAATCTCAAACAGAGATTAGTGGAAGTATCTTATTGATAATGAAGCAATTGACAGACAAAATCAGTTGAAATTAGAGCAAGAGCGTTAGATTCCTGCTTTATGAAGAACATAATGGCAAACGGTCTTCTTATGAAAGACTATTATCTCGAATCAACTCCAAACACTTAGATAGAGTTCTTGAGAATGCTTACTTCTAAGCTACGAGAAATGCTTCTGAAGATTTAAACTAAACTATGATTTCTGAAGCAGCTAGCTATGGTGAAGAAACTTCGTTAGGAGTCTAATGAAGAGGAAATTCAACTTCAAATTTAACTTTTATTCATCAAATTGTAATCCTGTTTGAGAACAACTGCTTTACAAGCCTTGGAGAGGTTGATTTTAAGAGACTTTGCGAAGTTTGTCTGAAAAATAAAGCTGAAAAAATGAAGCACTGCAAAAAGTGTAACACTTGCGTTGCCTACTATTCCTTCCATTAAACACTCTTCAACGTCTGCATATGTTCTTAGAATTACTTCTTCTATTTCATTCATCTACTTTCAATGTGGTTATCCCTCTTTTCCTTCTTTATTAAAAAATACATTCAGTTCTCCTAGTACCTGACTTCGTGGTCAATCTTTAGACCAATAGAGCTTGCTTACATAATTTTCTAGAGGATTGGACTGATTCATTTCTTTGTTTTTGTTGTCACTGCAATTATTATTTTTGTTTACTGTTCTCTTGACTGTGCTCTTGAACTCTTTGCTATTTTTGAAGATAAAACTCGAGATGAAATTCTGAATCCCTTCGACTATCCTTACAATTATGAAGTCACATCAGACAAGAAAGGGTATTTGCTACAAATCCCCAAAATAAGAACCAATGGAATGATGGAGTACTTAAAAGAAACATGAACAACATTCTGTATTTGGAGTTTTCTACATCTCAGATCATAGAAGTGATAATGTGCATGCCAAAATAAAGTTCTGATAGAACATGTAATTTATTTTGTTTGAAAATGAAAGAATCTTTTTGAGTAGCTTGATTTATTTCTAGAGTTAATATTACAAAAAATTAGTGACAATATAAAGTCTACAATTTCATTAGTTTAACTCTCTTTCAAACTCTGATAATAATAGCTAATTTAGTTTTTTGATTTCATCACCTCCTTTGGATGCGGCTTGATAAATATCGCTGAAATTAAATGTCTCAAACTAACTATTAAAGGTTCTCTATTTAATGGCAAAATTCAAAAGAAGGAAAAGACCCTTTGCATTATCAGAGGAATCAATCTTAAATTTAGAATTAAATTTCTTTTTAAATTCAGCCAGAGTTTATTGAATAAGTTTGTATGTGCTGTCAATTTCTAAAAAGGTTTGAGGGATCGTTTCTGTGCGAACTGAATTGGAGCCTACTGCTATTTTATTCCGTTTCTCTTCTTCTTCCAAGAATCTCTTAATTTAATCGATAGAAATACTATTAAAAAGTTATTCTTCTGTGTGCTCTTTCCAATTTTCCAATAGCTCTTTCAATAGTTCTTCTCTCAACTTTGACCATGATTGCTATTTCTTTTCAAGAAGAGTTTTTGTATCTTTGCATCTTTGAGATATTTTATAATTTTTAAATGCTATTTTCAGCTTTATCAGGCTTTCAGGGATTTGAGTGCAAGATTCTTTAAGTGTGAATTCAATATAACCGAATGACAAATTGATTAGTCTCACAAAGAGCAGCACAAAATAGTCAATGTGAAGAATTTAATCCATTCCAGAAAAGTTTTATACGAATTAGTTTAAAACTAGTAGTGCGAATATCGTAGAGTTTATGGCAAAAAGAAAGTACTTATCGATGAGTTCCTGATTCAGAAAAGCCTACAAATAATAATAATATTAATAAACAACATATTTACTTAACAGCATTAATTTGTGTTACTTTGCTTTGAGGGGAAAACTTTTGAATAGGAATCTTCTCAAAAGAAGGATCATCGAATTTAATCAATTCTTTCACATAGTTATTTAGTATTTTTTGCATTCTACTAAGGTCACGAGTAATAGTATTCTTTGTTGAGAGGAATTTATTTTATTCAAAAACAGGATGTTTTTTTAATTAATCCAGATCGAGCCTCTTTTCTGGATCATAGACTATCATATTAATAATCAAATCTTGTAATTATGCATTGACTTCTTTAGTTTAGCCTAATAAGGTTCGAGGTGGAAATGGAATTGCTTCCTTTTAATTTGATTAAAGAAGATTGTAAAAATCAGTTAGTTATGGCCAAGTGATTGGATTCTTTGGAGACTATCCGTAAAGGCAAAAGTAAATAATGCAACCAATACTGTAAATATCAAACTTGTAGTTGCACTTTTCATTCTATTTCGAAATCTCAGGAGGCGAGTATTAGGGTGTACCTTTGAAAAATATGATAAGCAAAATGAATTTGTGAAATTAAACAACCTATGCAAGAAAATTCAATTGTATTGTGATTTTCAAGAATCCGAGTGTGCCCAAAATCTGTTATTTTAGGAAGTCCATCTTAAATGACAATATTGTCTGGTTTTAGGTCTCTGTGAATGATATTCTTTTGATAGAGAGATTATTAGTAACCATCGATTATAAATCTCGCATATTTGATCACTTCATCTTCTGTAAAGTTTCCTTTCTATTTGACTACATCTCTTAAACTTCCATCATTACATTTTTCCATGACAAAGTAATAGTAATCATCGATTTGTTCATGGTATAGCAACTCTACAACATACAGTCCTTTAATCTGCATCCAAGCCTCTATTTCATTTGCTTTGACATCACTAGATTTTACAACCTTTGTTGCAAGTTTATTCTTTGGATTTTGTAAATCCTCTGTTTCATAAACCTGACCAAAAGTACCCTTCCCAATTCTTTTTAAAAGTAGAACTTTATACCTTCGATTTAACAGTACTTTTGATTCTTCCATTTTTATTATCCTCTTTTTCAAGCTTTTTTTATCTCTTTTTTAACTTGAAATTAATTGGGAGCAGTAATTAATAGTTGATTAACTTTGATTGAGTTTTTGAGAAAAGAAAAAAAGTATATGTATGCCAAAATGAACCCACTTATTGTCTCAGATAATAATCATGAATTTCTTATCAATCTTAAAAGGATATTTAACTTTCATTACTCTTCATTATCTGTTCAATCACCAGCAATTAATTGGTTCTTTTTTTTGTTTCATTAATAATAATGTATTCTCTTTTTGAATTTAACATGAAATGGAAATTTTAGAATATTAAGTTTAAAAGTAACAATTTTTCTTCAAAATATCTAACATAAAGACTCTTGATTTTTCGAGAAACAAAAAACACTCTTTAACTTAACAAATTGGAAAGGAATATTTGCAATTCCATGCGAACAAAACTTAATTGAGTAGTTGGGATCTACAAAACATAGAAAGAATTGATCAAGCCTTTTGTTCTTAGAAGCATTCTCAGTTTTATTGATTGAATACCTAATAAGTTTATCTATTTACCAGCTCATACTATAATTTCCTTATTCATCTCCTATGTCATCACAATTTCTGTAAAGAAGGGGGCAGCGAGGTTATTATTACCATAAATTTTGATCATTTAATTCAGTGAGTAAAAAGGGATATTCTGTATATCTGTTTCTGATGTTTTAAATCCTAGGAATATTTTAGCCTTTTTCTTTGAAACTTTTTTATTCTGCTTTGTCAGGAATGTCGGAGGAGAAACTGCTTAAGAAATTCTCAGGAAAATAAAGTTTATCGCAAAATGGTAAAGTGCAATTTGTAATTTGGTACTTCAATTTTGATTCATTTTTTATTTATTAAGGTGAAATATTTGCAGAAAAACTGAAGTAAACTTCGTGTGTCTCTAAATCTTCATACAACACTTCAAGCTCGGGTATGTTTGATGAAGGAAAGTCAAAATGAGAAAGAAGGAAAAGCTTTGAGCATTCTTCATTTCTTGGTTCAGTTGATAAGTCAATTTTGTAGCACCTAAAAATATACTTGTTAGAGAAAATCCCAAAGAGTAGGAAAATGATATTCAAATAAAACTCCTTCTTATTTTTATTTATGGATGAATTAAGTAAGGCGTTAGGATCTTCTTAGGAAAGAATAAAAAAAAGCTAAGCATCAATGGATTCCGCATATTTGTTTAGATAATAGATCATTTTCATTTGTTCGATATTTCGCAAACTTTTTTATCTTTACAGATATTGTTAGCACGAATTGCAGTTAGTTCCTAGTAACATTTTCTAAATCGCAATTATTGAAGTTTATAGCTTGAATTTATTAATTTTTTAATTACGTTGCTGTCCTCCTTGTCTCTCATTTAAGTTGGAAATTCTTAATACTTATTCTAGATAATTGACTTCTTTCTCACAAAAACTGTCGCTTCTTTATTAATGTTATTATCTCTCAGACCTTGCTTGAAAATCTGTAAAGTTTGAGAAAGTATTTTCTAAACTAAGACCATTTTTACTTGAATCTGAGCAGTTTTGCTAAAAGAAAAAAGATCCAAGAGGGTCTTATTTCTCGAAATGAATTTATAAGAAGCTTAAATTAACATCGAAAATGTTTATCCATGTTTCATTTGTTTGCGATGCTTATTGTCTGAAGAATCTAGAATTTGTGTTTATTTCTACCCTCAGATAGCAAAAGTACTCCCCATTTTCAAGTCTTAATCGTTAGTTACCAGCTGCCTATTAAGTACTTTCTTTATCATTAAATACTGGTATTTCAAAGTTCATAATTCCCTTCGGATTCTGCCTTGGTTCTCGCTCAATTCCCATAACTAGTAAAAAAAATATAAATAAAACTATCATTACAACAAAATGAAATTACAGTAAGTGTTGTTTGAATTTAGATCTACTCCGAATACTTAAAGAACTAAATTATCATTATCCTGAAGTGATTAAAGAAGAGAGAGTGCAGCTTCTTAAACAACAGCAATATTTACTATTTTTTCATATCCCCATTTTTTTTAAGGGCTGTTTTCATTTTGAAATTTGAGAGAGAAGTATCTTCTTCCAGGAAATAATGCTATTTCATTTAAATCGTATGAGTTTTGGTCATGTTCAATATCTAGCCATAGTCTGTATTTTTTGTCGTTAATTTTTTGAAGACAGTAGCACTAAAAAGAGGTAATTGTTACTCCATTTTCAAGGAGAGTTTCGCGTACCTATTATTAAAAGATACACTGATTAATTTCATTTTCCATAATATATTTGACCGGATCCTCGTCTTACATGTTCTCAAATATTACTTCTATCGAACTACAAGTTAATAAGCTGCTTTAAAACATGGTACTGAGAAAAATACTCGATAATTATCTTATCTCATTATAAACATCTTCGAGGTTCTATCTACCTTGTAAAAGTAGATAAATTCCTATATTTAGTAGAGCTTGATCTAAAAATGAGATATCCTATATTTCGTTCTTAAGTTACTCACTTTATTCTCTAAGTTCGTTGTCAATGTTAGTTGCATATTAATTCTCTCCATATTTTATTTGATAAATATCTATCAGCGATCTCTTTATGGTCGCATAAAGTCTCTTTTCTGTAGCGATTGCAGAGTTTTAATTGATAAAGATACTTTTGATGTCGTCTGCAGTTAAAATTGCATTCTCTTCAAAGTTGTCATTGACTGAAAAGAGCTTTATGCTTTGAGAATTTTCTCTATTCATCATCAATTTTTTTAGTTTTGCCAAAGTTTTATCAATATTTTGTTTCTTTTATTGATAAAATAGCCTTATCTTTAAGAAATACCAAAGCTAATTCTTTTACTTCAATACCACATATATGAGAACAAAAAATATTAAAATCTCAAAATAATTAGATCATTTCAATAGAGATAAACTAATATTGGTTAAAATGAGATGAAAATAATTTATTCTTAAATATCCATTTCAGAATAATTAGCATAACAGCTACTTTTTTAGACCTTCAGCAATTTATTGAAGATTATCTATTTCTTAGAGGATTTTACTGAAAAACAGAGACAAACTCTTCATGGATTAAGATCAGTCTAATAAAGCAGAGGAGGGAAAGAAAATATTTAAATAAAGTGAGATTGGAGTAGGAAATAATAATTAAAACTTCAAACCACTCTATTATGCTGATAAACAAAGGAAGGAGCGCGCTATATATTGAAGAGAAAAAGCGCTAATAAACGAAATACAAAACAAAACAAAAAAAACAAAAAATAAGAGCATAAGAAAAAAGGAAAAGAGATTGAGGCCCATGAAAAGTGATAACACCTTTACTGAACATCCAGGATAAATGAAATCAGAGAAAGGACTTCTCACAACCAACCTATCTGAGATCCCTTCTAAATAGTCATAATAAAAACCATTGACTTTAAAGCCTGATGAGATAAGATAAGAAGTATCACACTTTGAAAATATTTCTAAAATTCCGCCATCAGTTTAATAACAACTATAAACGAATAATGGAAAGTCTGAAAATCAAGAAAATGAGCTAGAGGCGCAAAATCATTCTGAATTTAAACTCCAAAAAGAAAAACAAGATGTGCCAATGAATCCAAATCCCTCTTAGAAACTCATCGAACAAAATGATTTCTTAAAGCTTTAATAGCTCATCGGATCTATTCAAAGTAAATACAATGTTGGATACGGAGATCTTCTTAAAATCGCTTTGAAAGATCCATCGATCTTTAATAATCCCTCAAACTCTCAAGATTCTGGTAATGCCCTTTTACAAAACTCTCCCTTCTAAGGAGTGAATGAAACAGCATCTCAGCAAGCAGATAACTTAATCTCTTTGCTTGCTAATGCAGCATCTTCTTAACCTTCGCTGCTAGCGCAACCAAAACCCCATGTAAAAATTAATATCCTCTAAAACACTCCTCATTCAATTTATTAATAAACGGTCTTTAATCAATTTATTATTATGATTTATTATCATTTAAGGACTTCTCTCACTTTTGTTAGCTAATATCTTTCTCATCAATTACTTTTTTACTCTCCCTGTTTTATTCTTTCAAGATTACCTTTCTCTTCATTAATAGCAGTTTTCTGCAATCAAGGCTTGGCTTTTCTTTTCTTTTAACACTCCTTTTAAACAAATTGAAACTCTTTGCATGTCATTCATAATTCTAACCTTATTTTCTTAGGACACCAGCAAAGAATTAAGTATCTCTTCTTTAAATGAGGAACCGAGAAAGAAGATACACTTAGATAGCAAACTTTCTGATGAAACATCCTAAGAAGTCAACTAAGGATTTGATTCTTTGAAAGTAGTAAACACAAAAAAAGCAATGAAAGCTAATAATAAAGTGCAGCTAAAACTCGAGGGAGGAGTTGATTCTTAAGATCAAGAAGAAGAACAAGATGAAGGAGAGGATGATTTAATGGAGGATGAGGAAGATGAAAATGAAGATGAAATGGATTAAGATGATGATTCTATAGAAGGTTCGTCAAGAAAATAAGACAGTAGATCTGAAGCAATTCAAGGCGAAGAAAGGAAGATAAAGCATCGTAAGCTCAAAAGTATTAATTCCCTCTCAAATACAACAAAGAGGTGGTGGACAAAAGAAGAAGACGAACTTCTAAAGTAACTTGTAAAAGAACATGGAGCAAAAAACTGGAAAAAAATAGCCAGCTATTTCAAGGAGCGTTCAGATGTCTAATGCCTTCATCGCTGGCAGAAAGTTTTAAACCCCTCCCTTGTTAAGGGACCCTGGACTAAAGAAGAAGATGAAATAGTAACAAAACTAGTATTAGATCATGGACCAAAGAACTGGAGCTCGATCGCCAAACATTTACCTGGTCGTATAGGAAAACAATGCAGAGAAAGGTAGAAAGAAAAAGTTAAGCTCTTCAATAAAAATTATTATTTAACACAGGTGGCACAATCATCTCAATCCTCATATCAAAAAGGACAGGTGGACAGAGGAAGAAGACTAAGCTATTATCGAGGCTCATAAAAGGTATTTTTATTTCTTGATTTAAAGTTTTTGAGGTATCAATTTATGTTTGAAGAAAAAGATATCCTTCCAATTAATTTTAATTTTTGTTTTGGCGCAATTAAATACGGTTTGATTTCCATCCCCTCCCCCATTCAGCTTATTGAATTTTAATTTTTATTTCTAAGTACGTGCATCAATCTTTCAAAGTGAAATTTACAAATAATATTTAATGATTTTTGACCCAACATTCCTTAACTAATTATTTGTTATTAAAATAGGCTTGGAAATAGATGGGCTTTGATTGCTAAGTATCTTCCTGGACGAACCGATAATGCAATTAAAAATCACTGGAATTCAACCATTAAGAGAAAGCTAAAAATGTAAAAACGTGAAGAGGATCTTGAACCACCCCGCAAAAAAAACATAAATGTTAAAGAAATTGATGAATAATTATCAAATATGCCATCAGTTAACCTTATTAAAAATGAGGCTTATATGCAAGCATTTAATCTCCAGAATAGCGCAGATGCTGTTACAGCAGCTCGTATAAATCGTTTGAATTTTGAACTAAATTTTTGTGATCTAAAATCTGAAAAACATGGGGATGAAGAAGATTAACATCAGGAAACTTATGAAGAGGAGCAATCTTCAAATCTCAATGAAAAAGAAATTGGCTAGAAAGGTTCTCTTAATGCAATAAAAGAGGAAGACCTCGAAGGAGATGTTCTGACAATAAAAAAAACATTGTTAAAGCGAGAATATTCAATGAAAAACAGCAGAAAAAGAGATAAAGTGGAATTTATTACACCCGAAAAAAAATCTGGGGCAAATTTCAGAGACACAACAGTGAATATCAATAATCGTAAATTTGATTTAAATTTCAGCAGAATAATTAATTATTTGAAATGTTTGCAGAAACCAAGAATAATTTGATGGAACAAAGAGCAAGAGATTCTATTATTACAGAAGCCGAGTTCGTGACTCCAGTGAAAAATCTATCTTTTTCAACTCCACGAAGCCAATTAAATGCTAATAAAGATAAATCTTCCCTTAAATCTGCTTCCTCATAAAAAGGTATTTATTTTTTTTCTATTACCGGTTTGATTAACTTTTTTTCAATCACTTTCAGATTCTTTCATCCTCCATCCAAGCAAAAAAAGTCTCAATATTGTTTTTCCTAATTTCACTCTGAGTGACATTCTTCGAATCGAGGACTCGACTTCACTGATGAAAATACTTCTAAATCAAGCTTAAGTAAATGAAAATTAACCATTATTTATCATAGTTTTAGAAAATAGACATTCTACATATATTATTATTGAGAAGATTACCAATAGCTTCTGTCCCTAACAATACTTTTATCTTTTCACAGATCCCCCAATAAAATAGTTATATTCCCGATTCTACACCAAATACTAGATCTTCTTAAAATATTTCTGCAGTTTCTGGCACCAAAACGATTTCTGGTTTCAAACAAGTCTCAACGATTCTGAAAAGACCTCTTTCAGATACATTTGATGGAATGTAAATTACCCCAAAATAGATTTTATCTGATACAATTTGTTTTTTTAGAAAGAAAGAACTTTAGTTTACATCGCCTGAAGACAGACAAGATTCAAAAACAATTAATTCTTTCTGTATTCCAGAGATTCGCAAAGAGCTATTAATAGCCTGAAAATGTTTCGTTAACGAACAAATAAACTCTCAAAATCTGGCCAGGATAAGTTTAGTTTTTCAGCTAAAATAATTATGTAGTGGATCGGAAACAAAGCTATTCACTAAAATCAACTCTAAATTATAAATTACTCTTTGAGTCCTCCGCATCAGCTCTCTTCTCTTTTCTTTTTTTCAATTATGATTCGTATTATTTATCTGTTGCAACGGCTAGCCATTTGTAGAAATTTGCTCCAGTAAAAAGAATTATTTCTTTCCTATTTTTTATTATTAACAATACAAACAGTTCTTTTCATCATCTCGTAAATTACTTGAAACTTCTTTGCTTTTTATTTATTACTTAAGAAAATAATAATGTCTTCCATTAAAACCCAATGGTTACAATTTATGTTTCAAAAAAAAAATGATTTTTAATAACTGCTTCTTTTAAGAAATGGAAGGATTTGTGAACCTTGGAAGAATGTTGTAAGACTATGATAACAAAATCTTTTTTTAAATGAGGAATTATTCCAGATTAAATTCATTTTTCTTGTTATTTTCCAATCTGTTTTCCTAATGAGTATTAGAAACCCTTTTCTCCTCACTGAAAGTTTAGTTTCCTAAGGTAGTTTTCTCTTTTTTTCAAGTAAATTATTATTTTTTCATTACTGAAATGATGATGGAAGCATTTGTTGAAAAGAGGCACAGTGAAATAACTTAATAAATAAGAAAAATGTTAAAACATCAGATAGCAATTTCATCTTTAATATTTTGAATATGAATTCAGAATTGTTTTTTCATAAAAATATTACCAGCTTACACAAGCATCAAGTTCTTGAGTTTTCAATACTATCAGCCTCATCATCAACATTTTCATATTGAAAGGTATTTCTTAATTAAATATGGCAGCATTTCTTTTTTTGAATGTTCTGAAAACTATCCTAAAAAAGAAGTCGTTAAATTGAAACTTTCCTTATCACTACCTCTCTAATACCGTAGCATTTATCAATAAAGAAATTGACAATTTATAAAATTATTTCACCAAAGAAAGAAACATAATTGTTGAAAAAATGGGAATACCAGTCGCTTATATTTTTTTCGACATAGTAGTGAATGCTGCTTTTGGGTATTTGTTTTTGAAGTATTATCATCATATGGATGATGGAGGAGTAAAAGGAAAAGGAGATATCTAATGGTTAGGTTAAAGATATTACTAAACCTAGTCAGATGGAGAAGATTCATCAGAAGAAGATGGATGCTAAAATCTCAGGCTTTGGGCTTTAGTAACAGGAACTATGCTCATCATTTTTGCAATATTACATCTCCTTGCTGTCATAAACTGTCTGACTAACTATAAACTATCTCGTATTCCTCTTCTCGGTGATATTCTCAGAATTATTGAATGCAGCTGGACTGATATTTACCTTATTTGCATGCTCATTATTTGGATGTGGGCAATAATCCTTGCATTAATGTTCCCCTCCATTTTTGAGTGTGAGAAAAAACTGATAATGCTTGTAAGCTTTACTTTCTCTTTTAGTTTCCTCATTTTTCTTTACAATCATTTTCATATGATTTAATCTATTATTTGTATAAACAGGCAGAGATATTCATTATCTACTCAATTTTGATGGCAATCCTATATTGTTTTAAGAGGGAAAAAATCACTCAATGCTATGTATGATGGAATTTCTTTGTTAGAAATAGTCACTCTTGGCTTTTTTGTTTTTTATTTGTAAAAGAGAAATTTTGTAAGAAGTTATTACTTGCTTAAAAAATGAGAAAATTAAATTGAAACACAATATTTTTTTCCACAAATATTTATTATTTTTGTGATTTTATCAGAATTCAAAAGTCTTAATAAGTTTTACTTAACAAACAATTACGATGTCTAAATTTAATAATAAAATTGGATTATACTATTTCATTTATAATAAAAAGGCTAATAATTCCTTTTGGATATATCTTTTCTATGCAAAAAAACGGTGTTTTTCAATAGAATTAGTCAAAATGATCTTCCAATTCAGTATCATCAGGTCTTTTCAAGTAACTAACTAATCAAGAAATATTAGACCCCACCTTTTTTTATTGTCATTTTTTGCTCTTCTATTACTAATTCTCAAACCTAATAACTTTAGCCCTCTTTAAGAATGGAGATTCAAATATGATTATTTACTGTGATTCAAGAGTTTCTTAATTGTTTGCTTTTTTTTTGATTATTTTTTTTGTTTAAGTTACTGAATAAGTGTGTAAGAAGTATCTCTCAAAAAGGAAAGAGACCAAACAATTTTATGAAGAACAGAAGAAATTTGGAAAAATATGTGATTAATCTGCTTGGAAGATGCGTCGAGATTAAATTGGGTGCGTCATGATTAAGAGGTAATAATTATGGAAAAAGGGGAAAAAAATACTGTCTAAATCAAAATTTCAATATCACATCGCATTTAATTGCGCACTACGGGAGTGATTAGCTGATATTTCCACTACATATTATTTTTGACATTGGAATAATACGGAGCTTAGATTCATATTTTTAATTCGCTTAGAAAGAACAAAGAACATTTACAAGAAATGAAAAAATAGGAAACTTTTTTGTTTTTAAAACAATCTCAATATAATATAGAGTAGGATTAGGGGAAAGATTATTGGAATGACTAATTAAAATGATGAAATATCTTGGGAGATCTTATTGAAATATTTCAAAGAAAAGCTAAAAAATTCATATTTTAATGTGTGCTAATTTGAGAGAACTCATAATGAATTTTAATCAAAGTACTTTTCAAAAACATATTTTTTGGTGGAGGTAAAAAATATTTAAACTAAGCAACTTGCCAACTGAAAAAAAATAGCATTTTAAAAAGCTTAACACCCTTTTATTGAATAATCTTATGAGTTCTAAGCCTAATAAAAAATTGGAGTTCTCCATAACTTATTAAGTGCAATTTGGATAATCAGTTGGAGTGATTGGAAGTCTTTAAAATCTTGGAAACTGGTCGGAAATTGATCTCCTTCCTCTGAATTGGACTGAAGGACATGTATGGAAAGGGTAAATCACCATAAATCCAGAAATCGATAATCCCAAATTCGAATGCAAATTTGTAGTCTTTCATAAATCTTCATAAACTCAGTAAAATAATATCCTCGAAATCGAAGTTGGTGCTACTAGACAGTACAATATAAACAATCCTCTTCAATTTGAAATAGTGACACCTGAGAACGAAGAGTAAATCCTACTCATTAAAGAAAAATTCAACAGCAGAAAAATATCTTTCTCAGTGTTTTCTCATCCCTCTACAACTATCCATATTTCTGGCAATGCCTCTTTTCTTCGCGAGCCTTAGCCTCTTACCTTACAAACAGCTGCTGCTTCATGTGGGCATCCTGAAATAGATTCTGAAAGTGAAATGATCCTGTTATCTGGCACATTCTTTATTGATATGAGAGTTTAGATAATTAGATATCATTTTATCAGGAATCTTGTCTAAATTGAGCGTGGAATCGGAAGATATATGATCTTTGATAGTGCGATCTCAAAACCCTTTGGTGTGTAATACTCTGATTACTAACCTGATATTTTTAGAGATGAGCTCTCATGCGATGAAATCACTGAAGATCTCTTTGTTGGAACTTTTCTCAACAGTTCTAAAGACGTAGAATTATTATAATCGAAAGGTGTTACTGCAATTGTCAGCCTTTAAACTCCAAGAGACATGGAAAGAAAATTTGTGAATGTTTAAGAAATTTCAAGATTTTGTCAATCTAAGGGAATAATATTCATAAATGCTCCTATTAGAGATAACGACCCTCAACACTACATTAAAAGAGCCCCTGATGTGCTCAAAATTGTAGAAGATCTCTTTAAGGCAAACCATAAAATTTACATTCACTGCACTGCTGGCATAGGCCGTGCTCCACAAACTGCTCTTCTTCATCTAATTCTTCACAGAGGGATGAACCTTCTGGAAGCCTCTTAATTAATATTTTCAAAACGCCCAATCTCTTCTCCTAATCACGAAGCTATCTCAACTTTACTTGCTTCTCTTCTCAAAAAACATACTCAAAAAAGTAGCTCCGAAGATAAATAAAGTTAATTTATGGACGAGATTTCTTCTGCATTACCTCATTCTTAGTGCCCAAGAGTCTACTGAGTTAACATAATTTAAACAAACAAAATTTCTTATTTCAAAACTACTTTAAATATAAGATCATTCAATTTATGTTTTAATAATAACAAACCTCTTATTTAATATACTTCACTCTAATCTGTCATTTAATCCGATTTGTTTGCCTATTAAGTCTTCTACTTCAATTTACCACAAGCAAAATTAAAAAAACTTGAAAGCAATTCCAAGTAGAACAAAATTACTCTTAACAAAACCTTACCTTTGTCTGACGTCGTTTTTATTCCTTTAATAATTATTATTGCTCACTATTCTCTTTGCAAATAATCCTTTTAGTAAAAACACTTGGTTAAAGTAAGATAAATTTATAATCTTACATGAAAGATAGAACTATTTTAATACCCATAGCACTGCAACTCATCATAAAGATAGCTAAAACGAATTAACCAAAATTCATATCAACACTGTCATAATAAATTGCTATTTAAATAACTTGAAAGAGTATTATTCTTTCAAAATTCGAAGAAGCTGCTCAAACTAAATCTCTCTCCTTAGTTTTTAGGTTATTTTAATTATTTTATTTATTGAATATTAGGATAAAATATTTCATTTTCCTCTTAAGAGAAAAATAATACAGATTTTCATGCATGTTGAAAATGGTTTAACTTAGAAAAGATAATACAACGAATTAGGAATTACTGAAGGCCCCATCAAAAAAATATTCAACCTGCAAGTACTTATCAGATTTCAGCTAGCTTTTCTTATTTTGATCTATTTAATAAGTACAGAATATATATGTTAGTTATTTTTCATTATTTTTGTCTTATTCATCATTTTAAAAATAATTACAAGAAACAGAGTAATAGATTTTCATTTGGTTATGTGACTGACTTTTGACAGTTAAAATTATGTTTAAGTCCACTTTTTGACTGAGCATTAAATCCGTTTATTAAGAAAGAATAATAAGAAGATAATAAATATTTGTTTTAAAAATGGTGTAATTTTTTGAAATGCACATTAAATTTAGAGAAACAAGAAACTATTTTTAAAAACTGTTAGCTTAATATTTATTTCATATTTTTACTGTTCATATCGAGTTCAACTAACTATCATTTAGAAACAGCTGATAAACTGCTATTTCTCTTTATTTACAGCATTTTCTCGTAATAGATTGGAAAATGCCCAACAACCCTTATTAAGTTAATGATATCTTTATGAAACCTTAATACCTCTAAAATAATAGCTAATTCACTTAAAATAGATTAAAACTGTAAAACACATTATTGCAGGTTTTTAACTACAGATAAAACCAATTTAATCTAAGAAGTTATTATCAAAGTTGGCTTTTAAAAATAGTAATGTGAGCTCATTAAATATCCTTCGTATGGTTGCTTTGTTAGATTCTTTTCTCATTTATTTCTATTATCACTAAGCTTTTTTTAATAATTTCCATTCATTTCAATAATAAAAGTTTGACTATTAAAAGAAAATAGCATTCTTAATCATGTTCAATTTTTCCTCCATAGATGTCTGTTTTCAAAAATAGTTGTTTTCCTTTCTTATGCTCTCAGCTTAATTCAAATAAAAATGTAAATAAAAACATAGCAATAATTCAAATTGTTTTTAAAATGATTGCTTTTTAGTTGTGATGCATTTGAATAAGTTCTAAAAGTAAATTAAGCCAGTTTGAAATAATAATAAGAAGAGTTAATTATCAAAAGAAAAATAAGCTTGAAAGAGAGTTGGTTTGCCTATTAATTTCAAATAGCAAAGATAGGGTTTGATTCTGTGGCAGCTGTTTTTAATAGTTTGCTCTTAAATTAGCAGTTGATTTTGTGAACGTTCAATTTGGTCGTTCAATTGGGTGGAATTTCAAATTTATATTTCTACTCCCCTCAGGAGTTAGAAAATAAGAAAGAAAGTGTTAGGCCGAAGTCAAATCAAACAAAACGCAAGAATTAAAAAGACGATAATGAATTAACACTCAAAATAATTACAATCAAAAATACCTATCATTCAAAACCTTAAGTGTTATTTCTCCATAAGCTCATATCAGCCTTTGTAATTCGCCAATGACATTCCAATACAAGAAAAACAAATAAGTACAATCAGTTTACTTTTATTCTTCCTTCTTCATAAGAAAACTTTACCTTAGAGACTAATCATATCATTATTTTTGTTAAGACAACACAAACTCAGATGGCTGAAAGACAAGATGAAAACTTCTTCTCTCAAAATAACAACTATTATTCTAACAAAGAGAACATCGGTTGCGACATTTACAGCTAAAATGGCCCTTCCAAATAGATTCTTTCATAATACAATTCTTCTCAAAACCAGTAAAAGCTACAAGTGAATTAACTAATCCACTCCAACAACATTGCAGCTTGTCTTCCTAACTCTAGCCAATAAAATACTCGCTTTTTTGGCAAAGACCTATCCAATTACTAACACACCAATCAATAATCCTTCAATTCTAAAGTAATTCAAGGATTAATCTATTAAACCTTCATTGTATTGCCCTCTTTTTAATATTGTATTTCGTTTAAATAATTAGTAGGTGGTGTTAGGGTAGCACAATAATTCAAGATGCGTGAGCAGAGATTTGAAAGCAAATAATCGCAGCCAAACATACTAAGTCTCTCAAAAACCAAAGAACTATCCAAGATAAAATGTCAGTTAACATGCAGTATTGGAATAAAATGGAGATTCTACTAAGAACGTTAGAAACAATATTTCTTCTTTTACCTGCAACGTCCCTGAGAATGCTTCTACCAGTGATTTCAACATGGATGTTGAAACAGTTAGCCATTTTTTCCCAACAAACTCATCTATCTTCTTACCTTCTTCTAATTATCCTCAATATCACCAATCTCTTTCAAATCAATCTTATCATGCCATTCCTGCAAACACTCTCTTTAACTCTCATCCAATCTAGCATTCATAGTCTATTGGTTTCTAATCTTTTGAATCAGATTAATCAAATAAGTAGCAGTAATAATAACTTTAAGAATAAAAGAAATAAATAAATGCCAACTCTTTCAATACAATCAGCTCACCTTAACTCAGAAAGTACGCAAGCAACTAGATCACAATCGTTGATGAAGGTATTATTGAGAGTCCCAATTCCAAAAACAACAAGAAACCAGAATTAGTCACTTAATATGCAAAAGAAATATTTGATTATCTTCGTGAAAATGAGGTATTATTTTATTTAATTCAAAGTTTAATCCATTTGAAGACTTGAATTAATATTTTTCTTTTGCTTCATTAGAAAAAACACATTTGCTAGACTCCATACTTCGAATAGCAGAGATAACCAGATTTAAACAGCAGAATGAGGACAATCCTTATCGATTGGCTGATTGATGTTCACTTAAAGTTTGATCTTTTAACAGAGACTTTATTTTTGACTGTAAATATCATCGATAGATATCTTGAAAAGGGACCGAAAGTTGAGAAATAAAAATTCTAACTTGTAGGAATAGCTGCACTTTTCATAGCATGCAAATATGAGGAAATCTACCCTCCTGATGTGAAGGATTTTACCTATGTATGCGACAATGCTTATTCTTAATAAGAATTATTTGAGTGTGAAGGAGTGATTTTATAGACTCTCAACTTCAATATTACGACTCCCAGTTCATTTCGCTTTTTAGAAAGATATTCGAGCGTAGCAGAATATGATAAACATCAGTTCTTTACTGCTCTCTATTTTTTAGAAATATCTCTAGTCGATTACGCTGGAACTAAATGCACTCCTAGTCAGCTTGCTTGTGGAGCAATACTTATTACAAATATAATTTTCAACAATCCACAACCATGGAGTGATACTCTTGCTAGAAACGCAAAGTATGAATAGGCTCAGCTTATCCCAGTGGTTGATTAAATCTGTGAGATACACAAAAAGACAGAGCTGAGAGAGCGCTAGATTTCAGATAAAGAAAAACAGCTAAATGCAGTTAAGAGAAAATTTTCTCAATAACGTTTCGATTCTGTCTATGCTGACATCTCCTCATTCTTCTCTTTTAACTTACATTCTTAAGCACAATCAAATAATAATGTTTGATTCTTGAGTATCTATTCACAGACTGCCAACCATATTTCAATTATACAGGCTTCTAAAGCAATCAAACACATTATTGAAGTGCTTTAGGTGCATCTCTTTCAATTTAATTATTAAGACATAAAAAACAATTATTATTGTGTATGTTGCATGTGAGTGGCATATTTTTTAATATTATCCTAGTAAAAATAACTCTTTTTTTCCCTCTAATTTAAATGAGGCAATGCATTTGAAAATTTGAACCAATTCTTAACTCAAGTTTAAAACCTTTCTTCAACAAAACAAGAATAATTAATTATTCAAAAGCACTTTTAAAAATCAAATGAATATAACTAGTCTCAACAATCCTTCGATAATCAGGAATTCAAACATTTCTGTTAAGTATTCACAGAATGGTTCTCAAATCTAATCATAAGGAATTAATTCCATATTTTCAAACGATAAATCGAATAATAATTCGCTGGTAGATTCAAAACTGAAGACTCTAACTCGAAATGGAAATAATGCTCTTGACTTAAACTCCGCTAATCATTCTGAAATTCAAAAGAAATATAGCTTCAATGTCCTAGGATTAGATTCCTTGACTGGAGATAAATAAAAAACAATCAATAGCATGGTCTTACCTGAAGATCAAAACAGAAACGATATTAGTTACAGAAAATTATTAAATGTAGTAGGAAATCAATTCACATCAAATAAAAGCAAAACATCTAAGAGGGAAGAGTGTGTGCTCTCTACTCTGAATTCTGAGCAAGGAATAACTATCAACTCTTTTTAGCACATGCTAAAGGAGCTTGCTATTGAGAAGAAGTTTTATACTGATACTTGTTTTCTCTAAAATAATTAATCTCTTGGTCTTCTACAGGCTTAATAAAATTGTTCTTGGATAAGAATAAGTTAACTCTACTAGAAGGCAACTTTATTTCCAAATAATTTTTCTTTAGATGGTCTTAATGAGGGCTTATATTAATCAAAAAATATCCTTACTATCTTCAATTATTTGATTAATAATGAGAAACTAATAAAGAGACTTTTTAACACAAAGAAGATGTGTCCATAGGGAATTTATAGCATTTGGCTATTTATCAGTGGAACTTGGAAGAATATTATTGTAGGTTAGTGAAATTGATTAATTTGCTTAATTTCATTTGCAAACAGATTTTGTATTTGATTAGATGATTATGTTCCTGTGATTAATGAAGGAACACCTAAAAAACATGCTTTTTGCAGCATTAATAGCATGGAAGACAATATTTGGATTCTGATTCTAGAAAAATGCTATGCGAAAGAGTTTGGTAGTTATTCCAATCTTGATCAAGCATCAACTCATGAAATACTTAGTACAATTCTTGGAGCTCCTTATTCAGAGATTTAAATTGGAAAAAATATCTAGAATTTAAGTAGAAAGAGTTGGGAAACTGACATCGAAACTTACGAACTTTGGAAATAGCTAACGTTCTATTTTTCAAAGCAATATATTGTAATAGCCTCCAAACGAGGTAGTTTTGATCTGGTCTGCTTTTTAGAAGAATCAAAAGAACAGGAGCTAGTATCAGGAGAAAAGGTTCTGCTTTTAAAGTTCTCGACACATAATTTGTAAGAATACTATTTTGATTTGTCAAGTAATCAGTTACTTTTTAGGAGTTTGCTTTAGAGCTGGTTTCCTGGTATCGAGAAGAGCAACTATTTTATTAGTGTCGATCAATTTCGCTAGTATTTCGATAGAGTCAGAGTTCTTTATTTCTAAGCAAACTATTGCTACAATTCAATTCAATTATTTTAAGATGAACAATAAGAAAAAATACTTAGACAATAATCATCGACAATTAGCTTTTTCGCAATTAGACTAAAGATAATTCGGGAAACAACGGGATTCATATCATTATGGTAAATAGATGATGATAAGATGCTCGATCATTGTCTTTAAGTATCCTCATAAGCAAAGTTGTTTTTAGCTAAAGTAGAATCAGATTAAAGATTAATCTTTATTTCTAGCTTGGAACTGAATTCAAAGGTCATGGCAATGCCTTTTACACTTCAAGAAGGCATATTTATTCTCATGATTGAAGTTTAAACTAATTAAATTACTCATTAATAACTGAATATCAGTAAGCTTAAACCAATATTAGCATTTAATAATTGTTTTTTTGTAGGTATTAATAGTGATCTTCCAGTCAGTCTTTAAATCTATCAGACTAAGTCAAAGATAAAAAGAGATATCATTATGAAACAAATATTAAAAGACTAAATCTTTCGTTTTGGTATCGATTTAGATGAATAAGTTAGTGGTCAAATATTTAGGAAAGGATTTATTTCAGGATTTTGGGTTTATTTGCTTAAAAATTAGATCAAAAATAGCTGCCTCACAAAAAACCTTGAAATTCATAACTCTAATGATTTCTAATCATTAGATTCTGTTTCTTCAGGTGAGTTGATTCTTACAATATTTAAATTAATAGTTATTATTGAAATAGGAAAATTGAGGTTGCATCTCCTACATGAAGAAGAAATTGTTTTAGTTTTTCGAAGAAATAAGATTAATCATCATTAAGAGCCTTTAATAACCTTCGAATAAAGCTTTTGGGAAATGATTGGAGATTAAGGAAAGAAGGAATCTGAAGTTCCAACTTTGCAAGATTTAATAAGATAAACCAACATTTTTGAAGAATTGAACAAAAACATTGAAAGAAGAAGCAATTATGGAAGTTAGAATTCGCTTCTTTCAAGAATTCACTCAAAGCAAGAAACACTTTAAAACAAAGGAGAAGGAGAAGAGGAAGAGTTGAAAATACCAATATCAGAAAAATAAAATAATAAAAAAGAAGAATTTCCTTAAAATTCTTCATAGAGGTCTATTGATTTGACTATTTTAATAATTAATAGTCTGATCATATTCCTCGCTCTAGTCTCTTCTTTTAATCGGTGCTTGAATCTAGATGTAAAATATTTACCTTATTAATTTAGTTAAACAGTATTTTTAAAAGATTTTAGTCTATGTTCAAATATTAATCAAACTGACATCACGAGAAAATATTGATTCCAATTCAATCATACTTTGGTTGTTCGCAGCATTGTCACCAATACAAGATATCTTTTACATTAAATTCTATCGGATTAATAGTTATGATATCTTCAATTAATTTTACACTATCGGTTCTGAAAACTTAGTTAGAAGCATAACAACTGAGTATTTATGGATTATTCTAGTCATTTTGAAGGTAAAGTTTAAAAAATAAGTATCTTTCAACTTTATTTTTTAATAGATAATATTTTTACTGGTGGTAATTAATGGCAACGTTTCAAATAGAAAATAATCCTAAACAGTGAATCCATCATTTTCAGGTATTATTAGAACAAAAATTTTCAAGGTTTAGTAATTTATCGTTTTCATTACTTTGAAAAAGAATAAGTACAATGAAAATTACGGAGAAGTTTAAACTCAAGGTATTATCATAAGATAACAATCAATAGAAGATTATTGATCATCTAATTCAAATTCTTTGAAGTGTTTGCATGCAAATTCTTTGTTATTGGTTCATTTTCTTTTCGAATGGAAAAATAATTAAATTTATCAAAATAAGACAAAATACTTTAGAAGAGAATATTTTACAGCAACAAAAATAAAAAGAAATAAATTTTAATACCCTTTCTTTTTAGTAATTTATATGAACCACTAAATTATTAATTATTATTTGCCAGAAAGAAAGTGTCAGTTATTGATTAATAATTAATTGCCCAAAGAAGATAAACAAAGTGTCAGATATAAATGGATCCCAACAGCCAGAATGGACAAATATGGAGCTTAGGAGGAAAAGAAGCAGAAGTTCAAAGGAAAGATCATCTTTCAGGAGAGTAAAATCATCCTAATGATATGAATAAAGAAGCTTGCGATTCAAGAAAACTCAACATTGAGAAAGTTCATGAGTTAAAGTTAAAAAATGATTTGAAAGAGGAAGAGACAATAGAAGCCTTGACTGAATGTGTATTCAGCAGTATTTCTAAGAGCAAAATTTAAGAGATGAAGATTAAGCAACTTGAAAACATAATACAAGAATTACAAAGGTCAAACTCTTGTAATTCCTACACAAGCCTTTAAAATGGTAACAATAGAAAAAACATTAGTAAGAACTATCCTTTTAGTCAAGGAAATACTCCTCCAAGAGGATATCACTTAATGAATGAGTAAATATCAAGACAAGCTAGTCGCGGGGATTTTGCTTAACTGAATCCTCAAAGGTAATAATTTTCTCCAATGAGAAATGAAACTAAAACAAAATCTTGTAAGAGGCACAGCGAGACTAGAAGCCCTTAACTTAGAAACATTTCCTAAAGTACAGGGAAAGAATTCCGAACTCATTCTACAGATAATCTCAAGGATGTTAGAGAAGGGCTTTAATAAAACCACCTTAGATCTTTGCAAGGTATTTCTCAATCGTATCAAACATAAAGCGAAATATAAGAAGGACTGAGATAATAGTCTAGCCCCACTCAAACAAGAGAAGAATCGCATAACTCTTCATTATAACAAACAAACTAATTTTTGAATTTAGAAAGTTTCCTTTACAGCAGTGTGCACAATACTATAAAAAACGATTATCTTTCCAAGCTTCAGTTCCTTGAAGAGGCAATTGAATATAAAAATTAAGAAATTGAAAAGCTTATGGTCCTCACAGCTGTCAGCAGAAAAGTGACTTTCCCAACTGCATCTCCCCCCAAATAGAGCCATCGGTCAAATGGCCAAACTACAGCTTCATTTGCCTCTTCAGTAGTAAATGATAGCAAGGAATAAGATTTAAGAACCCTTATTGTAGAATTACAAGAAAAAAACTGCAATTTGGAAAGTGAACTTATTTAAACGAGATAGTAATTGGAGGAAAAAGACTAAGATTTATTGCACATACAGGACCAAATTGAATAGCTTCACAATTGTTCAAACAATTAAATATCTTTCATACGATTAAGTGAAGAACTCGAAGAAAGGCTTAAGGAAAAAGAGCAAGGAGAGTAATAACTGCTCGCAAAGATAGAATAGTAGGCATTATTGATTAGCTTCATGGAATAAGAAACCAACAAATCTAATAAAAAATTTGAAGTAATAGTTTAAGGATAATAACAAGATTAAGAAGTTTTAAGAGAAGAACTTAAAAGGGTCAAAGACATGATAGCTGCAAAAGCTGAAGAAGAGAAGAAAATCTAAGGAGGATAAAAGGATACCAACGAGCTATAAACCCTCTATAAAAAAGTGGAAATATAAAATCAGCTATTAGATAAACAGAAATAATAGAATGATATTCTGAAAAGAGAAATCAATTAATTGTAAACGAGAATTCTAGAATTTGAAAAAGTCAAATAAGAAACAGATAAAACGAGAAAAAATATTATGTTAGAGAGTAATTTTTATCAAGAGCAAGCACATGGTTTGCAGATACAATTAGCAGAAAAAGAAAATTAAGTAGTGCAAATGACTTGGTAGCAGGCTGAAAGCAAGAAAAAAATAGAAGAAATGTAAAAATAAGTGTTAGAAAAATTCTAAGAGTATGAAAAAGTTATCAAACAAACAAATGAGGAGAGTACCCGTTTAAGAGAAGATCGAAATGATTCCTCTGAGATCTTAGAATTGAAAAAGCAGTTAATGCTCGAGGGTTTCGCAAAGCAAGAGTTATTACATGCTGCATCTGAGACTGAAAAACTTCGTTGTTCGCGTGCTGATTTAGTCAAGGAAAACAATGATTTAAAGTAAATGTTAGAGGGACTTAAATAAAAACTAAGAAGCATGCAAAACATTGATGATGATATAAAAACATACATTAATGATATGTGCAGCGAAAAAAATAATCTTCATGAAAGACACCTTGCTCACCTTGAGGAGATTAAGAACCTTAAGTTGAACCTGAAAAACATTTAGTTCGAAAATAATAGCTTACAAATGAGTGTGGAAAATTTGAAGGAAGAGATTTTAATTTACAAAAATCAGCAAACCAGCATCCAAGAAGAAGAGAAAGAAAAGAAATCTTTTCTTAAATAACTTTTGGAAAAAAAACTAACTTTAATGAACTCTCAGTTGGAGACATACATCCGAACCACTCTGGATTTAGATGAAATATTTTACATAATACTATCTCGCTCCTCAACTACGTTCTCTTCTCCTCAAAAAAACAATTCACTTATCCCTCCAGCTAGCCAGAACAAAAAATATCTTCCAAGCACTTCCAGTGGTAAAAAATCACTATCATCCCCTATTCAGGTTTCATAAGATTCTTCCCTTGGGGGATCCAATTTTAAGTATCTAAATAAGAATTCCCCTTCTGTAGAGGTGTCTGGATTTTTCGATTACTAAGGGAAAAATGTGTAAGTAGATGAAAAAACTACTGCAAAGATAGAATAGCTGAATTCAAAACGCAAAAGAGATCTTGATAAAGTCTACATAATAATGGAAGATTTTGTTTCATTAGTTTAAAATATAGAACCTTGATATGTTAAAAGTTGTTATTGTTCCTTATTGTATTTTATTTCATGCCTTTGCATAGTTCACAGTGACAGTATTTTCTCCAATCTTCAAAGATTACAAAGCTTAAAAGAATGTTAGTTGTTTTCCCAGTGATAATAAAAATGATACCTTAAAGTGCAACTCCTGCTTTGTGTTCGTCTTCGTATTCCACAAAGGCCACTCTTTTTTAGGGAACTAGACGCACTTCTCTATATTATTGAAAATATTACAAAAAGTAGCGGAATAATAAGATATGTACTTGAATCCTTGGAATGTCGCGAAGAAGACTTTAACCATTTCTGTATTTGTATTTTGTGGTAAGTTTTCCAAGAAAAGAGTATGGTGAGGCTAGATGATGGTGTTTTGCTAAGATAAACATTAAAATAAGAAAAGAAGATAATAAATTTTTAGACGAGTTTACAGAAGCTTATGGTAAGGTAGCGAGTTTAGCTGTTGTTGATTCCTTGCTTTTGAGATTTTCCTTTTGCTTTTTGTTTGACTGCCTCTCTTCTACGAATTCACTCGGGAGATATATCTTTTATGTCCTTGGAGCATAAATACCTTCTTTTTTCAAAGTTGAATCGCTTTTTGTCTTAGCATAATTTATCATCTGTTTTATTAATGTGTAATGTGTTAGTTAAATACGTAATATTCGTTTTATATTACAAGTTCCTTGCCAAAAAATAGTTTTTTGTTGAGGGCTTCGAGTGCTTTCTTTGCAGATGAAATATCATCGAAAACAACGAAGGCCTGACCTCTCATGCGAATATCTTTCTTAGCCTTGATTTCAATTATGGATCCAAACTCAGAAAATACTTTATTCAGTTCTTCTTTCAAATCTTCCAATCTAACTCTTTCATTAAGGTTATTTATGTAGAGAGTGTTATTTCTGGGCAATTGAGTGTCTTCTTCAACATCAATTTTTTATAAAGCTTCATCTTAGCTCTGATTCTCAGTTGCTGTTTTCTCCATTTTGCCTTATTTTTGTTTAATTTAATATTCGCCTTTTAACCTTTTCACTTTTTTTTTGCCGCAGAAAAAGAGCTTTGATTCTATTTTCTGTGATATTCTTTGAGACAATTATGAATTATTAATGAGGATCATTAAGATTTAAATGAAAAAATAAATTGATTAAACTCATTCAAAAGTGAATAAAAAAGAGCGAATAGACTTAATGGATATTCATTTTATTTAAAAAAATACAAGTAAATTTTGAATATTATTATTTGAAAAGATAATCCAGAAAAAAAGAGTTAAAATGAATAGAAAGGAAAGGGGAACATAAAAACCAACTGAGAAATGAGCTGATCAGCTTTCCCCAATTATTTTTTATTATTATTAAATCAAATTATTGTTTTCTAATTAAATGTGAATTAATCAATAAAATTATCAAAAATTTTGCAGAATTCAGTTAGAAATCATTTGTTAATTATTAATGCGCTATTAAATGAATGCATTTTTTAACTGTTTTTAATTAAAAAAATCTAAAAGCATGTTAAATTTGAAGGGATGGGAAGCCTATTTACCTTTAATTTCTTTTTAAGAAATTTAAAATTGTTCGTATGTATTCTTGAAGGCAAGTGCTAAGATATACTTCTTGTGACAAGGGGGCATAAGTGCGCAGGTTTTTAAAGCCCACAACAGCTTCTTCCAGTTTTTTAGCGATGCTCCTGTCTATAAGAAGTCAATCAAGCCAAGTTCTTCGCTTATAAGAGTACGAGGAGTTGTCAAAAGTCGAGATGGAAAGCGAGATTCTGCCGTTTAATGAGATTGTATGAGATTGCATGTCAAACACAAATCAACATAATGAACAAATACAACATTACCAAACCATAAAGGTTTATTCCATCTTGTTAATAAGATGGCTTCATTAAAGAAGGCCAATTTTAATGAAGTCGATCTTATTCAAGTTTGAAAAACCTTTAATAAGAGCAGTTAGAAACTGGTCTTTTAATAAATTTAAATTTATTAAGAAAATTGCATGCAATTTATTATCTATTTTAAGAGAAAAATGCTTGAGCAAATTAAATTAATATTAGAATGGAAGAATAATGAATAGCAAGATTAGAAGGTATTGTGGGGGGTGGGGAGGAGGGGAAATAAATTAGAAATAAAATTAAGGGTTGCAATTTTGTCAGACAACAAGAGCAAACAAGCATGAAATAAATAGAAGGCCTCACAGTTTTTCACCTGCCCGGTAGCTGTGCAACTCTCCTCTAGTATTTTAAAGTGTGCTTGATATGTCAAGTATATGAGGCTTTAATATTTATATCTGAACCAAATAAATCTCTTATTAAGAGAATTGTGTATGTATGCAATGTTTTGAATTATTGTTCAAAACATGTTTTCAAAAGTATTATTGTGCAAATGCGTTCATCAAGAGATCATCGAATTATATATTTGTATGTGAGGATATAATTCCTATTAAAATGAGAGAGATAGAGAGATATATGTTAAAAATAAATCTTGAATTCAGATAAAAATAAATAATAATCCATACTTCTGAATTCAAAGATATTGTGGCAGAATAAATAATTTTATTTGCTTCCATTAGTTTAAAAAATGGGCAAAAAAATATTTATTCTGAAGAATAGTTCACAGATTGTTAGAATGTCTTCTTTTTGTCAATAGACTATTTCAAAGACTTGTATTTTTTGTCAAAAAATTACAACATGAAATCTTTAAGAAATATTTTTCAAGACCTAAATATTCCATTCTTCACTCTAATAAAGTCCTTTTCATGTTTTAATTTTCAAATCCTATAATGTTTTATCAATAAATAAGTAGATAGATACTTTAGAAATTTCTAGATGAAACAAAATGATAGTGCTAACAAGAAGAAAATTAGGGCTTTTGAAAAGTATTATTTGGGTCTGTTTGATTAGAGATAATAAATAGTATTTTAACTAAAATAAAACCTTAATAGTGAATATCAACTTTTCAAAAGATGTCTCAAGAACAGCAAACTCCTCTAGGTTAGTCTAACTAATTCTTACTAACTTGTTAAAATGTTTCCTATAATTACTACAGCGAAAGAATAATATCAAAATGTTGCACTTCCTGTTGAATCAGAAGATCACGAGAAAGCAGACTAAACACTGAAGAGTAAATTATTTACATACCGTCAAATGAATTATTTATCAAGTAGCAAGGTAACTCTCCAGGACAAGAAGTGATTGAGAATGCTCTGAAAACGAATGAAAATGAAGAAGAATGCTAAGCTAAATTAGATTTAACAAATTAAATAAACGATAAAATCATTGAAGCTAGCAGAGATGTTGATGTTGATATTAAAACATTAACTGAAAAAGAATAAGAGAAACCACATGAAGTTGCATAACCTAATGAAGAAATAGCCCAATTAAATGAAAAACATGCTGAACCTAATGAAGAAGTAGCCCAACCTAATGAAGTGGTAGCAGAATCTAATGAAGTGGTAGCAGCATCTAATGAAGAAGATAAAAGCAATATTATTCAAGAGAATAATGACAAAAAGGAAGATCTAGTAGAGTCCTCTGAAATGAATGAAACTCCCAATAACAAAGAAAATTAGATAATCATAGAAAACAAAGAAAACTAACAAATTGAAACTTAACCTTAGTCATCGACAGAAGAATAAGATTCTCAAATGTATACAGTCGAAAAAAGAATCTAGATGGCTAATGAGTTAAATAATTAAGCAAGAGAGTTTATTAAGAAAAAGAACCATCCTGAGGCACTGCAATTATATCAAAAAGCTCTTGAGTTAACAAACCCTACATATTTCAGATATGTTGGAGACGAAATGAAAAAGGAATACTAAACTTTATCAGTGAACCTTCTTAACAATCTTGCTTTCTGCTATTTCCACTTAGGCAATTATCTTGTATCAGCCTAAATCAGCGAATAAACGCTTATTATCGATCCAAAAAACTTAAAGGCAATGTATCGAAGAGCTATCTGTTATAAAAATCTGAAGGACTATGAACGTGCTTTTGAAATTATCAAAACTGCTGTCAAAAATGGAGGAAATGAAAGCAAAGAGATTTATGGAGAGTATGAAAGTATTAAGGCCCTTCACAAGGAGTATGTAGAATAATATAAGCAGAAAGAAAAGGAAGTTTATGGAAGAATGATGAGTTCTGCATCTCAGCAGAAAATCTAAGAAGAAAAAGAGAAAGAACTACTTCGTGAGAAAGCTGCACTTGAAGTTGCATCTGATGCACAAACTTTAGTAAATTCAATATTTTTTTTTGGTTCTACTGCTTTCTCCTTTCTTGTAGCATCCAAAGTCTTTAAGATAGATGTCACGAGTAAAACAGGTTTCTCTCTAGCCGGATCAATCTCTGCAACACTTTATGGTGCTTATCACTTTGAGAATAAATATGCAAAGGGAATTTTTGGTATTTGTGCTTTTATTCTTTTTGGCTATTTGATGAATAAAAAGTCAATTGCCAATTGAAAATTGATTATTTTATGTTGCAGTTTGCATATTTAATATCCAATATTAAGGTTGATAATTTTATTTTCTCTTCACGATTCTTTAAAGGACATTTCTAAGGGCTAAATTAAATTCAATTCCAAGCATACCCTTAAATTTTCATCCTTAAAACTAATAAGAATTTAAGTCTTAATAAAGTAGAAACAAAGATTAGTTATCTCCCTCTTCAGGATCCAGACATGTAAGCTAGTCCTTAAGTAGAAGCCAGTCTTTACAGGCGAATCGAATTTGAGAGTGGAGGAATCATTTAGAATGCAAGCGAGCAGATACTAAAAGGAAAGGTAGCTAATGACCATAACATTGTCCTTTCCAACTCTTGGGAGAAAGTATATAAAATAGGCCCAGGGTTCTAAAATCTTGGAAACACCTGCTTTTTTAATTCTGTACTCCAATGCATCACATACACTCCTTCGCTAGCAAATTATTTATTGAGCGGAGAGCATAAAAGAGTTTGCTAAAGAGCTAATTCTTTCTGCTGTATCTGTCTGATTGAATAACATGTCTAGTAGTGTTTTTCTCCTACAAGATCTGGAGTAATTCAGCCAAGGAAGATCATTCAGAATATGAGATATATCAATAAAAAATTTAAACTCGGCAGGCAAGATGATTCTCATGAATTACTGAGACTTCTTTTGGAATCAATGCAAAAAAGCGCATTAGATTTTAAACCAAAAGTTGACTAAAAACAAGAAGAATCGACTCCCATCTATAAAATATTTGCAGGAAAGCTTAAAAGTTAGGTTGAATGTTCTTAGTGCCATTACAAATCAGAAAACTTTGAGAATTTCTACGACATCTCACTTGTAATTTAGTATTAGTGTTTTATTACAAATAACTGATAAATTAATTATTTAATTAGGAATGCAAAGAAACTATAGAGAAGTCTCTAGACATTTTTTTCAAGAAAGAATACTTGAAGGGAAATAACAAATATCGATGCTCTAAATGCAAAAAATTAGTCGAGGCATCAAAAGGATACATAATATGTAAATATTACCATTTAATAGATTTCAATATTTTCTCATTGATTCTTTTTTAAAAGAAACCTTGCCAAATATTCTTACTCTATAGATCAAGAGATTTAACAACTTTATGATGAAAATCAATCAGCATATCAACTTTCCTGCTGAGCTAAATCTAGAAAAATATACCCAAAGTACTTCACCTAAAGAAGAAATGTACGATCTTTATGGAGTCTTGGTACATATTGGAGGAGGATTGCATTATGGACACTATTACTGCTATGTTAAAAATTCCAACAACATGTGGTATTGTATGAATGATTCAAGTGTAAGTTAAAAATCTTTTTAGGAAATCAGTAGAGATAAACCATACCTCCTCTTTTATTCCAAGAGAGAAACAATAATAAAACCAAAAAGAAAATCTAGTGCTGAACTGAATCCAAACATACTAAAAGATACAAACGAACTAAATGTCGAACCTTCACTTCAGTCTTCAAATAAACAAACTGAATCAAAAGAAAAATAAGCCAAGTCTTTAAAGGAAGAATATGCAGAGAGTTTAAAAACAGATGAATATAAAGAGCACATGGTAATATTGATGTTGTTTATTATGATAATTTATTGAATTTTAAATAAAATAGAAAAAGCTTGAACTCATTTTTTCAATCAAAAATGAAAAGAAGGACTCTAATCTTGATAAATAGCTAAAGCCTAAAGTTGATGAAAATAGTCAGCAAAATTAAGATAAATAAGAAGAGAATATTGATGAAAATAACTTAGATTATAACTAATTAACTGAGTTTCCAGGCTTAATAAGAAGTGAAAAGTACATAAATAATTCAAAATTCAGAGTGATTAGGTTGAAAAGAATACATAAACTAGAATACATGGTTGACTGTTACATAAGAAAAAAAATCAAGATTGAATCACTTCCTAGATTATACCAAGAATCTGAAAAATCGCTCTCATAGTTCAAAGAAAATGATAAAATACAAAACGGCTAATAAAAATAAATAGAACAACTAGAACAGAATAAAAAAACAGTTTAAGAAGAAAAAGCAAGCGATCAATCTTAACAATTTAAAGTGAAAACAGGATTACTTCTACAAAGTTTATCATAAAAAGCTGAAACATCTTTGAACTCAAATGCATTGTTAATTTCTCCAAAAGCCCCCATTCAAAAAAGAATGAATATCTCAGCTCTCGAGGAACTTTCAAAAAATCAACCTCAAATGAATTGGAATCTCTAAGAGACGGCATAAGTAAAACAAATTAAATTATTTATTATAGCTTTAACTGTTATTTATTTAAAAGATTTAGCTGGGCAAGAAGGCGGTATTAGCGAACAACAAAAGTGAATTTGAATATGCAACAAAAACTAAGGACGAGTATGACGTAGAGTATGATAAAGGAAAAACCAAAAAGATTAAAAAAAAGAAAGAAAAGCAAAGAATAGACTTCAATAAACTCTTCTCTCAAAAAAATAAACAAATCAATAAAAATGGATATTCCAAATCAAAGTGATAATTTATTTTTTTAGTTTCGTATTTTTTAGTTAAATTGTCTTTCGTCAAGGAAAATTTTTGGCATTTCAATCCAATCTCATATAAATAAACGGCCAAATATTTAGTAGTATAAAATTGTTTCTTTTGAGGATCTCTTTTTATTAATTCTTTTAAAGAAACGTTCTACTTTTAGAAAATGTTATGATGAAAAGCATTTTTAGTTAAAAAATTGGTTTTAAATGTGCTAATATTTAATTATTTAAATTTGTTGGTTCACTCAAATCAATTTGATAGACCCTTTAAAAAAAGAAATTCTGATAAAATCTAGTATTTTTCAAAAACAAATGGACAAATGTTTTAGGGAAGAATAAAATATATCGAAGAGGATTTAAAAACCATTGAAAAAAATAATGAAAAAATACCAACTTTGCTTTATTTTAAGTGAGGGATCATATTAGACATTAATTTCAAAAAATAAGGCAAATAAGAAAAATCATTCGGTCTTATCGCTCTGATATAAATAAAAATAGACAAATTGATAGTTTACCTCTCACCTAGAAAGAAAGGAAAACAATCTCCTTCAGAAGAATATTTCATAAAAAAAACTAATCAAATCTATTAAGTATTGTGAACAAACAACCTCTTACTAGGCCTAAATCAATAACTAACAAGCCCTTCTCTAATTTCCTTTCTAAATACCTTCATGCCTATTATTCTAATGAGCTAACTAAATGACCTATTGATGTATGATCACTAATTTAGTATGGAAGGATCCTCTAATTAAAGAAAATTCTGTTGGCATCATCATCGGTATCGCTAACAATCATCTTATTTCTCTTAAGAGCCTTTTGGAAGTATGTGCAACAATCTCTGCTATGATAGCCTCGAGGAAAGAGCTGCTAACACTTTCGAACCAATTGATGGCAATAGCCTCTTAAGCAGCAACATTTCAGTATCTTCTTATTATCCAGAAGCTTCAAATAACTTTGATTCAGAATTTGAGAAATAGTTTTCACTTCCTAATGAAACAGATAGTGAAAAAGCTATTTAAAATTGCATGCCTTGCAATTATTAAGATCAAAGCCAAAAATTTAACTCTCCAGCATAAAATTCTCTCAGTCAACACTCAGATAACTTATTTAGTTCCAAGTCATCTATTTTTGAGGCCTAAGAAGGCTCAGCATTTTTTGGAAATATGCAGCAAAAAGAAAATGATTCATTTGCAAAAAATAAGTAAAGTAAGCATAAAAATGTGATTAAAAACATCGGACTAGGATTCAAAAACTTTCTCCTTGATAAAAAGAGCCATTTCTTCGAAGAGCTACAAGATCTACTTAGGGAGAATGGTCATAACCTGTTTTAATTTAGACAGTGGGTACAAGATGAAATTAAGCTAGATTAAAAAAAAGAAATTTATAAAGCTTTAAATATCAAGCATGGAGAAAATCACAAGTCCTCTTGCTTTAAGAAAATTCTCTTTCGTTTCTACAGAGAATTTTTTGAAGATTCTCATGCTTTCTTTTATCTGATGTAAAATAAGAACATACAAGACAAAACAATTCACTTAGAATTTATAAAACACTTCGTGGAATCTGGAAAAAATACTGACTTCTTGCTCAAAAAATGGAAATGAACGAATCATTTCTTCAAACATCTAACCATTAATCATTAAGATTAAACAACAAACAAAACAAACAACAAAAACTATACCAATATCAAGAATTGTAATTTAAACCAACATCAATATAATAATCCATAATATCAAGATTTAACATAAATAGCAGCACATATGCTAGAAAATTATTTGTATCCTTTAATTACCTGTTTTTATAAAAATACAAAATTGTAAACTTATAATTCCTATTTTTCTTTCATCTTACTGAAAACAAATGTAAAAAAAATGGTAAACACCAAATTGGGTTAAACAAAAAATATTCAATTTCTATTGATCGAATTTTTAATTTCAAATTTCATTCAGCAAAGAAAGGACAATAAGAAAAAATGCTTTGAAAAAAGGGCATTTACTAATTTCAGTAAGGTTATTTTTCCAAAACACATGCTGAGATGCAATGATAATCATAATGAAATAATTTAAAAAAACAATAATTGTTGAAACTGATAACAAATTTCTAACTCTACAAAGCCACTTCTAAGCATTTTTGTTATTTTTCATAATCTGAACAGAAAGAATAATTTTTTATTTCAACATCTTTTGCCTTTTAAATACTTTCAATAAACATTTCATAAGTTTTAAAGAGAAAATAACATGCTTATCAATATTTTCATTTTTTTTTTAAAAATGAACGACTTTAATAAATCATTATTTCAAAAAGTTATTCTTTGCCTTATTTTATAATTTTTTGATTTCAATTAAGAAAATATTTTTCAGTTATTTAAATGGATTAAGATATCTATTTTTATAAAATTATATTTTTTTTAATAAGTATTTTTGCATTCAAAAAAGGTATTACAATTTTTCCTCTTGAATTCTAAGCTTTAAATCAGTTATTTGTTCATTCTGTAGAGCAAAGAAGCGCTACACCTCTAAGTTTCCAATGTGAGGGATTTATTGACCCTTCACAAGGGAGTCCTACTCTGAAAATAATATATCTATCTGTTCTTTTCGGGTATTTATAGACAGGGCAAAGATAAGTGTTAGACATTCTATCTTAATCACTTGTCTTCTTTTTGTTAATTGCGCTGACATGAAGAGTTGGAAGTGGTGCAAAGATCTGCTTTGGGTCACTATCATCAAGGCCACTTCTACTCCATTTGCATCCTTCTAAGAAAAGTCCGTGAATATAAACACCTTCTGCTGGGAGTTAATCAGTGTCTTTTTCTTTAACTGTTGTTGAATAAACCACATCATCTAGAGACCAAGCTTCACCTCCTTTTCCGTCTCCCTTTTTATGGTTTCTAGTAACTTCTTACTTCATACCAGTGAGGAAACCTTAAGGATTAAAGAATCCTGATAACCAGTAGGAAAGAGGCCTCTATCCGCTGCGTAACCAATCATTAAGTTACTTATTTCTATCAACGAGAGATCCACTCCAAGAACCAAGAGTTGGAAGAATCCATGAAATTTCAGCACCAGAAGGATCATACAACCAAGAATTTGGTACCTTTTAGAATAAAATAATTAAATATGAATTAAAAAAATGTTATTAAATTACTTTTGCGTCGAAAATGGCATTGATGGCATCAAGAATGTCTGGAGTCATAATAATTTGTCCATCAATAGCAAGTATAGTATCGTTTAAGGTCTTTCTCACTAATCCAATGACTCTTTGCATACGAGTGATCTCTTAATAAAGGAAAATATTAAGAGGAACTGTCATTCCCTTCTCAGGATTAGTCTTAGGATTGGGACCACCAAGTTTTGTTACTCCCTCTCTAACTTCGAGATCCAAATAATCTACAGGCAAATTTTTCAACATTTCCTTGGCTTTATCTTGAACAATTTCTTCTCTTGTTTTTCCTCCTCCAACACTTGAATCTTTAGGACGAGTTTCCATAACGGTATTGATCATTTCACTACTTTCCTTAAGTCTGAATGTAAGATCAGCATTTGCATGCAAGCCAAAGACCTAAGTAAATAAATGAAAATTAATATGATATTATTAAATTATTTTAGCGATTTTACCTCTGGATTGTCTACAGTTGGAACTTTTGTGATAAATTCTTAATATTTTCCAAGTTCTGCAGAGGGATTAGCTGGAATTCTGTATTTGAATTTTTATCCAGAGCCATCAACAATAATGTCATAGAAGACATAATCATTTCCAAATATTCCATCTTTAAGATATGTTTCACCATAAGTGTTAAAGAGTTCACGATCAAGATCGTCAGTAATTCTACCTCCATACTGCACTTCACATATCATATACCTAATAACGTTCATGGAAATAGGCAGATTATGGGAATTAGGCTAGGGTGTGGACATAAGGTTTGTCAAGTATTTCTCAATGTACAATAAAGAAGCTTCTAAGTCGGAGTAATTATATTCATAGGGAACACACCAACCAAGAGGACCAAATTTCTTTCTTTCAATAACTATCGAAT
>Ga0302271_10000580_pt1 | contig 36047 bp, 12 predicted proteins | sample III_Bog_N1_1_FD_198767 | JGI IMG/M metagenome (GOLD analysis project Ga0302271, IMG submission 198767) | Peat permafrost microbial communities from Stordalen Mire near Abisko, Sweden - III_Bog_N1_1 | ecosystem: Environmental > Terrestrial > Soil > Wetlands > Peat | place: Sweden: Abisko... | reverse complement strand
ACTGTTCCTAGAATCACTCATGAAAATGTATTTGTGCGAGTGTTTTTCAATATGAATATATGATCTATTTCCTGGGAGGAGGAGAAGATTGTAATTACCAATTTGATGTTACCCTTCGATATTAATTATTCCAAATTCTGATATGATTTCCTTGGAGATAAGTTATCTCTCCCTCCCCCTCCCCCCCAATTGGATTTGGTATTTATTCTGACATAAATGAGAGGTTATGATATGGAGGTCTTTTTGGACGATCAAATATGTACTTGAGAATTGAAAAACAATCTTAAAAAAAGGAAAGAAATAATATCTAACAAGAATACCATTTGTGATCAAATAGTTCATAAAATTCAAATGGAGAATAAAAAATTCTTAGATTTTATTGAAAGAATTTCAATAAACACATAGAATCTACAAAAACTGATGGATAAACTACAATAAACACCTAACTACTAAATACATTCGATTCATTTAAATAACACTTGGAATCAGATTGGTGAGAATGGTGCAAAGAATTAAGGAGAAGGAATAGCAAAATGTGTTACTCTCACTTCTTTAAATCTAAATCTCTATGGTAACAGTATTGGTGAGAATGGTGCAAAGTATTTAGGAGAAGGATTTGCAAAGTGTGTTACTCTCACTTCTTTAAATCTAGATCTCAGAGGTAATGGTATTGGTTAGAATGGTGAGAATGGTGCAAAGTATTTAGGAGAAGAAATTGCAAAGTGTCTTACTCTCACTTCTTTAAATCTACATCTCAGCTTTTCTAATATTGGGGAGAATGTTGTAAAGTATTTAGGAGAAGAAATTGCACAGTGTTTTACTCATACTTCTTTAAATCTAAATCTCGAAGATAATAGAATAGGTGATAAAATGGAGCAAAGTATTTAGGAGAAGAAATTGCTAAGTGTGTTACTCTCCCTTCTTTAAATCTAGATCTCAGAGGTAATAGTATTGGTAAGAATGGTAATAGAATATTAAAATAATTTGTTTTCAAAGCAAAAAGATTGATTTTATTTTGCATTCAGTCGAATTGGTAATTGGATTGAGAAAATTGAACAAGGATTTTCAAACTACTTAAATCACTTCTCTAAATCTAAATTAATAATAAAGGTTATAAATATTTAGTATTATCCTTTATGGTAATTAGGATTCTCTTTAAAACAATCTTAATAAATAACAAGAGTTACTGACTGAGGAATACCTTCGCAAAAAAAAATCTCAACTGAAAATTAAAAAATTTATTATTGTTAAAGTGTGTCGAAATAGACTTTTATGAGTCATCTATTCTTTAATTAATAACAATTTTGATCTATTCTGAAATTATAATAACAGTATTTTATTGAGATTTCCATCCTCTCTCCTCCACCCAGAAATAAAGAAATCTAATAAAAGAATGAACGTTTGAAATTCACCTGAAGCGATGCATAAAAAAGTTAAAAAAGATAGCAAAATACTTAGAAACTGCATATTAAGTTCATGTTTGCTATTGTTATCAAAAACGAGTTGAAAAATTATTGATTCATGATGAATATTTTGATAATTTTTCAAATTCTACAAGAAAACAAACTCATCTGTAACTTCATAATCAAGGAATTAAAACGCATGAATCTGTAATTTCTAAATCAAACTAGTCAGTCAATCTTCCTTACCTTCCACAGATTATCTGCTCCATTTTAGCTGAATTTAAGTACAAGAGTGACTCAGATCAACTTTTATTCTTCAAAAACAATAAAACAAAAGAAAACAAAAGAAAATAACTTTTTCCAACAAAAATGAACTTTAAAAACTTCTTTGCTCTTTTGCTTGTTGCTCTTCTGATCTCAGCTCCAGTCATGGCTAGTTCAAAAACTCTGCGCTCTAGCACCTATTCAGCTGCTTCAGGAAGCTAATGCTAAGGATAAAATGAAAATTGCAAGTACAGAGATTAAGTATGCTGCTCTGGTTTATCATGCCAGCGAACTGGGTATCATGGAATAGATAAAATATGCAAATGATTGTTTGTTATATATCTGAAAGTCTTTTTTTGTTTTTTTATTATGACATGTCTTAATGAATAAAAAATGTAAAAAGTAAACTTTATTGCTTTAGATTATCAGAAAATGCTAATAAAACATAATAAAGATAGGATAGGGGGAGGGGGGGGAGGAGATTTGTATTTTTTATTAATAAATATTATTCGAATTATAGGATTGTAGATGTATTTATTTAAGATATTCTCTTATTCACTTAGCTTTATTGCAAAAGAACAACGGCATTTTGCCCAAGTACGTTCTTAGAAAATAAAGCACTTTTTGATGAGTAGTTTTTTAGTTATTTCGATGTCTAAGAGGTTCATTTCTACTTCTAAATGAAGGCATAGAAATATTCTGCTGGAGCAATTTCTTATTGAGAAATCCTTGAAATGGATCCTATAACTGATTGTGATTATCATCTAGCTGAAAAGGAGGAAATCTCGAAATATCCAGATGATTTCTCTTAGATTTCATTGAGATTTTCATTGTCAACTCAGGTAGTATTTGAATAAGGCAGTCTCATGCTGAAGGAAAACAAGCGGAATTGCGAATGCTGTATGTAGTTGGGTTAGCGTTCAAGTAAATCAACTAATTTAGGAAATCAGCTTTGTGTTTAAGAAAGCATTAAAAATAAAACAAAGAATAGATGCAACGAATAACCTGCGATACATTGAAATTTTTCATTAAACTTTCTTGTTATTGTATGATTATTTTTGAAAATTCAGTAAAATTTCCTTTTTTCTCTCATCGATCTAACTACATGTGTGAATCATCATGCTACGCTCTGGAATCACCCATATCTTCATGTTCATCTTCTTCGTTGACATTATTCTAAAGGTCCTCTTCGTTTAATGCGTTGTAATCATAAAGTTATCTCCAAGGAGTCGGTGGTGTTCCTGCATTCATTCTCTAGAACACAAGTCTTAATATCTTCTCTTTATCTTCTTCATCCAATTGACTCACATCGATTTTGCTCCTGAATACCATAGAGTGCTAAAAGAGCAAAACAACAACAGTTTTTTTTAAAAAAAAACCTACCTCCAAAATATCATTTTTCTATTTTACCTTATGATTCCTCGTCAGTAACGAAGGTAATCTCATTTTAGATTCTTAATTGCTGTTCGAAACGGAAGACTCCGATTTCTACTGCTATTACGGTGTTGGGATCTTTGCAGCCTAAGTGTCTTTTATATAATCTAAAGCTTCTAAGAAATATTGTTCAATGTCTGATCGTTAATCTAAGATCATTTATGATATTCCTTTCATTTCTTTGATGTCTTTTCTTCTCCTTCTCAGAGCCTCACTTAAGCCTTCCAAAACACCAAACAGAATAAATACACACAATTACAACCCATTTCCACAGAATCTTCATCTGTTTGATGATACAATTAAACAAAAAAAATGTACATTTCTCTTCGTATTCCATCTCTGCAATGGAACTTTGATGCGACTTCTACAAGGACCCAATCTCACTTTAAAACCTCCCAGATTCCTATTATCATAAATATCACATAAAAATCCCATTAAATCGACCCCCTCCTTTATTTCTCCCTTTATTACTTTCTCTAGAAAATCCGTAAGATAAGCAACTTTTTCAAGTAACTTTTTATGTTTAACCGCTTGCTTATGATTAAGCGTCTAGTATTCTGTCAATCCTTCATGATTCTAATTGAGACTTCTTTTGTAAGCATTATTCTACAGCTCGATTTGTTCCTTTTCAGTTTCTAGTTGTTAAAGTTCATTCCTATGTAACTCAAGATCCTAATTAAGTTTGGCATTCTCCTTTGCAGTCTGCTCTGCGTCACGTATCTCTGTAAAGATTTCACCAAAAATAATTCTCAAATGATCTTACCCTTGTTTAAGCTAAATTATACTTTTATTAGCTTCCTCTAATGCTTCTCTTCTGATCTTTTAAATCGCTTCTTTCTAATCTTCATCTATTTTCCTCTTTTATTTCACGAAATTCCTCTCATATTTCTGCAGTTCTTCCGCATGGCTCTTCTTCGCTTCGACTTAATCTTACTCTAGTTACTGAATTGTCTCTAAATATTCTTTCTCACGATGCTGTAAAATCAACCAACACAAAATATATAATCAATATGACATCATTTTTTTCCCAATACACCTGCTTTTCCTTAACTTTCTCATTAAATTCTTACAGGAAATGCTAAAAGAAACGCTTTTTCAGCTAGAAGTTAGTCAATTTTCTTCTTGAGTTCAGATACTTCCCTTGCCTTGTCCTGTGCAAGCTCTGAACACAAAATAACATAAAGTTTCACCCAAATCCAAGTGTTATGTAAGTCCAATTGCTTTTCTCTCTTTCTTATCCTACATCTAAATTCCCGTTCTTTTTCGTCATCGAATCGAAGCATCTAGTTATTGTAATCATGGTTCTGCTGGAATATCGATTTCTGCTTTGACACAACTTCATCTTCTTTCTCTTTGATTTGCTCTTCCTTCGTTTTTGTCTCCAACAGCTACAAAGAAAAACAATCACATGTTTATGACATCTTCCAATCGAACTTCTTTCAATATTCCTACATTGTCATCATCGATCTTCTTGACTTATCTTTAAAGCTCTTTCACTTGCAATCCTCTTTTAAAGTAAGAACAATACAACTAGATTAGAGGATATAAGAAAATCACAAATATTTTTGTTTGATACAGCTCATCGTCTCGATTCTTGTATTGACCTACAATTGTCTTGAGCTTATCTGTGTTCCTGTTTTGTTAATTCAAAGAATATATCAATATAACCTTCTGCGCAAGATCAGATTTTTTGTGTAGGATAAAAGCAATTCCAGCATGATTATTATTCTTATTATTTATCCAAATCTATCAATCCCATTAAATCTATCTCTCATTCCTAGCCTTAGCCATAACACCCACTGTTAACATCCTTACAATGTGTCTAATGCCATTTGCTCTGCTTCAGTCAGAGCATAAACATTGTTTGAACCACTCTTATCTTTCTTCTTCTTGGACATTTTCTCTTTCTTTTGGGTGTTTTCGTTTTCACACTGAACTGCTTTGATCTTGTTTTCAAAACTGCCCTTGAATTGTTTATTATTATTAATTTGCTTTATAAATCAAGTGATTTAATTGGTTTTGCATGCACTAATAACCTTAACGCATCTCTACTCAACTTGAATTTCTATCTTAACCTATCTCTTGCATTCATCTGCTTTCTAAAATAGAAATAAGAAGAAATACCTGGTTTTCTCTCTCTTTTTTCAGGAGACAGATCATCACACCAATGGTTCTATTTCACTTTAAAAATCATATTGTTGAAGAAAACTAATATTTCCTTAACTACAAAGCCAATAGATTTCTCTAGGATATTTTCAACAGCAGCTGCATTTTTCAACAATGAATAAACTACTGTTGCAACGAATAAATTTATAAAAAATTCAAGAAAGACTGAAGAGATATTATGCTATCTCTCCCAGCCCAAAGGAGGACTTACAATACCTGAAACTCTTGCAATACTTGATTTTGATACTGAACTATTGGTTTCCCACTGTTACTTGAATTATAAAAAACATTTAACCTCTCTTTTTTATTGATTCTATGCATTCCCAAGTAGCAATTTATGGAAACAAGAAAGAATACTCAAAGAAAAATCAATTTGATTTGTATGAATATTTTTAGTTATTATCGCTAGGTGCAAGATTCACCAACCCCATTAAAGCAATATAGGGGTTGTTTGCTTATGAAAATAACAAAAACATATGAATTTGATATTTTTTAGGCATAGATATCAATAAGATTTAGTAAGTGATTGAATTATTTCACTTGTAATACTCCCAGTTTTCCTCTTCTTCCATAACCTGCTCTAGAGTTCTAGTCTCAACCATGTATCTCTCAGGCCAAGCAATAGGGAACTTGTAGTTAGCTGAGAGATTAAAAATAGTAAAACAAATTAGCATGATAAATTAGATAAAATTGTTAGAATAAGAGCAATATGCTCTCTGTTAGAAATAATTATTTTTTAGGGAATATTCCATTCCTAAAATATAACCCAACTACTTATTTCAAAAGAAAGCCTTTCCCTTCTTTTAAATGAAACTAAACAATTATTTACGATCAGCATAAAGAACTTTCTTCATTGATCTCTCGAGTTCAGGCTTGTAATGAGCATTGTAACCCCAAGTTCTATAAAAAACAAAAAAAAATATTTTTGTTAAAATTTAAGACAATATGATATTGTGCAGTCCATGATATCCATTAATTAACGCTAGAAGGGTGCATAACCTCAAATATCAATTTAGTTTCTCTTTTGAATCTTAAAATACAAAATTGCACTCTCTGGTCATTTGCTAATTTAATATTCAGAAATTATCTTTTATGCTTCTTTCTTCCTCCATCACACATCTCAATCTAATAGTTGTTTTTTAGAAAAATCAAATTAGATACCTTTTATTGAGGGCAGCACGCTTCTCCCAGACTTCAGGAGGGTCCTATCTGATTTCTTAAGTTGCATTCTTACCGAATAAATAGTATCTATCATACAAATGCCATCCATAGAGTGCCATAGCTGTCAAATAGATCTGTTTATTAAAAAGTGATAAAATAAAGTCACGCAAACTGTAGGAGTTTATGTTTTTAAAATGCACAAGGAAGATGATGATGATAATTATGGATTTGTTATCTCAAAATTCTTACTGGTCTGACTCTGCGCAACCACCAAGAATTTGTCTCAACAACAAAGTTTGTGTAATGGAAAACCATAAGTTAATAGTTCTGAGAGATATCTTTGTTTTTCTTTGCTTTATTTTTAATTTATTTTCAGACAAAATTCTTGGATATTTTATTCCTTTTGCTTTGTATTGCAATTCGATCGAAGATAATTCAAGATGAAAAGAAGTTTTCTAGCCATTTAGCAAATCCTTCAAACTGAGATAGTAGATTATTAAAAAATGGCATAAAAATGAAAAAAATATCTGCTTTCCTTGATTAGATATCAAACAGTAAGAGAGAACAACAATATAAAGTATTTCCTGAACAACTCTCAACTCAGTAATAACAAATCAATAATCAATTAGTAAAGAATAATCTATTCAATAAGCTGCCCTGTCATTTCTGCTAATCACCAACACTTACAAAGCAGTCAAAAAGTATCCTATGGACTTTAAAAGCCCTTTCAAATATGAATTTTTAATATTTTAGTCATTCAAATGGAGTACATTATGATAATACAGTAATATTTTGTTTTTGGTTTATTGTTATTAAGCAGCCTAACATAATCAGGTAAATATTTAACATAATAACCCCTAAAAAAATGAATCAGAGGAATTGTTGTTGAAGTGGGTAGAAATTTCAAAAATAATCGAAGAGAAAGAAATAGCAAAGTAAACAAAATAGATTTAAATCATCAACTATTTACTTGAAAAACAATAACCCATTCAAAATTCTCGACTCTAAAAAGGTTTATGGGCTCTAATCTATTTCAATTGGTTTTATAACTCAATCATTAAAATTTAAAAAAAAACTTATTGAAGAAATGATTCTAAATTAAACAATATTAATTCTACCTTTCTTTTTAGTTGAACTAATTTAGTCTTGTAATAAACACAGCCATCATTTGGATAGTAACTTTAAACAAAAATAATGTTTCAAAGTAATTGACGAGGGAGAGATTACACAAGTTTAAATATATATAAAAATTTAAACTCGAATGGTTTATAAAAACAAAATGCTATTTTAATGGAGGAACTTTATTTCCAAAATAGGAAAAACTAAGGTAATCTGATATCTCTCTTTGTCAATGTAATTAATTATCTTTACTATTCTTCGAAAAGTTATTATTATTCCTTGAAAATTTAATACCGAAATGGCGGTGAAGCATGAATTCAAATTCAAAACAAAAAAGCAAATCTAAGCCTGCTTGAATATTGTAATAAATCAATTAAAACAAAATCAACAAAACTAATAACATCGCGGATTTCTCTTGAATCAGCTTAGATCCTACACAAAAGATATTCTTACTTCAAACAAGCCAAACAATTTTGTAAAAATGTCTCTCAAAAAAAGCCTTGGAGTATGTGAGCAATCTTGCTAGGCTTATTTCAATAGAGAAAACTGCTCCAAAAGAGGAGGTTCCTTCTCGAACTCTTACGCTGCTGTGAGTGCTACTTCTAATCTATCTTCTTAGTAGTTACGCTTGCCAATAGGTTAAACTTCATCCTAAACTCTGAAATCAACAGGAAGGATCAGTATGAGCCCTGTAATGCTCAAAAAACAACTTAAAGACATATCAACAGCACTCAAGCTAAATAATACCTAAACTATCTCTAGAAACAAAGAAAATACAGATGAAAATATCAAACCATCTACCTTCTTTAACCCATAATTCTAACATCCTCAAGAAGAAACCTAACTTTAATCTTCCTCAGTTCTTTTTAGTTCTTCCAAGACAACAGACAATAAGCTCTCCTCTAAATTACATAGACAGCAGGTTCAAATTCCTTAAACTAAATTGAAATGCCATACTTAAACTGATTCTGTTACCCTCCCATCATCAACGAGACTTCGTAAATCTTCTGCTGCAAGTAAAAGTCTCTCTAATAATACTCTCAAAGTGTATTCAAAAACTGCAAAAATACTAATAGATTCCACTGAACCACAAACTGAATATGCCCTTACACTTTGTAGAAGCTCTTAAATGAGTGCTTATCCCCCTCATAAAGAGCTTGTTGATTCTTCATTTGGTTTTCCAGAAAATCAAAGTTAATCTTGTTAATTATTATCACACAAACATAACAAAAATACACTTTCTTCTGCTAAAGATATTCATAAATCACCTGTTAACCCTGGCAGCTGTAGATACAAGCATGTAGACTAATAAAAGTAACAATCTTATGATGAAGATTATGAAGGAGAAGAAGTAAATCATGGCAGTTTTTCAAACGAAACTATTTCTGCTTCCTAAGTGATGCTTTCAACGGAAGCTTACTCGATACCAAGATCATCCTAAGACTAATCTTCATCTGAAGGAATTCGCTTAACTACCTTGAACGATGAGGAACCTTTTATTACCCCGTTTTAAGTAATTTCATGTAAGTATCATGCTGGAAAGAAAGGGAAATATCTCGCGAAGTTAGATAATATGAAATCCTGTGCTGTTTGCTCAAAATGTGCAATAGATTTGGCTTAAAGAGGGATTATCATCGAAAAAGCTTAAGATAGTGTTTAATCTGAAATGAGTAGAGAAATCCAAGAATTACTAGCAAACTTAGGGTCTAGAAGGAATGCAGAGGAAGAATAATGGTAATAACTAAAACTCCGCAAAGAATAATTGAGTTAATTTTGCAGAGAATAAGTTTAATAAATTGAAGAGCGATTTCTATCTGCGGAAAGTGCATTAATCAGCAGTAAAAACAAGGCAATTGATTAGGTTAGAACTATGAAAGAGAGACTTGAGTAGATGCTTGAAGAAAAAGAAGAAATCGCTAGAGAATGGTTAGATGAGAGTGCAAGAATCCAATGTGAAATATTAGTTCACTATGATTCAATTCTCAATGCAATTGAGCTAAATTCCTTCAAGGCAATCATTTAGAACTATAAATAGAAAGCCTAATCAGCTTAAGCTTATTTTGAAGATCTAAGTGCTTCATAAATGAGTTTGTAGTAATTAAATCCAAATCAAGAAATCAAATAAACCTGCAATCTTGCAATCGAATCGTTATTCAATATGGATCAGATCTAATAGCCTGTGGTTGTTATTCCATAAAATACCAACACAGAAATGAATTTAAACTGCATTGAAGGAGATAGTAATCAACTTAGATATGCACCTTCACAACAGCAGAATAATAATAATATTGAAAATAATTCTTCTGTGTGTTTGGAGATTTTACATCCTCGAGAATACCATGAGAATTCACTTCCTTTCTCAGCTACTTAATCACTGAGCCTTCAGTCTTTGAATAACCCTCCTAATGTCCTCCATACCAGTAAAGGTACCATTATTCATCAAGTCGATGTATTCTCCTCCCCTGATAATTTTACCAAAATTAAAACAAATCAATAAACTAGAAATTCTACCTCAACATCATCATAGCTACCACCGCGTAGTAATAGTAGTAAAGTTAAAATAAATGGCTTGAATGACACTCCAATAGTCAAGCCAACAGGGTTAGCTAGTTAAATATCTGAGAGGTTTAATCAGCGTTAAGTTGAGAATTTAAATCACTGTGATAAAACAATCTAAAATTGGAAAATCTGTGAGTTACCACAATGTCAAGAGTCAGAAGGAGCTAAATAAGATAATCAAAGTAGATTATCGTTTAGTTCGCTTAAATAGAAATAAGACGAGAATCAATAGTAATTATAAAAATAGTATTTTTAACATGCTGAGTTAAAAGAGAATAATGGGCAATTCAGAGATTATTAGTAAAAAACATCTACTACAACAGCTTAACCTGCAAGACCATAGTCATTTCGTACACTCTTTGTAGAAGAACCAAGATAGATAGTATAATTATAAAATTAAGGAGTATCTAAGCTAAATGGATCTCAAAACTATAATATTTCTTCTTCGTTTTATTAGCAGATGCAACTGGAATAACAACAAAATTAAAATAAATTATTCTTAGATTAGCTAAGCCCACACACTCCTCATCTCTAATCTAAATCATTTTAGCAAGTTATGGAGTAGCCGCAACAGATAGAGCTTTAGATGATCTCTTAGGAAACGCCCGTTAACAGGTCTAATTTAAATATGAAATATCAAGGAATCATTGATAAAATACATGCAAACTAAACGAAAAATAGTACTTTTTACTCAGAATTACTTAAAAAATCAATAAAAATGGATTAACAAGTATTTTCAAGGCATAGTCTTGTATCTTCTGAAGTAGAAGCAGAAGATCTTTCATTTAAGTAGATTAAAGATTCAACAATAATTCCAGGGGATGGATAAGAATAGCAGCAGGTTAATAGCAGTAACATTAATAAAACTGGATAATTTGCTTAGTTTATAGCTGCTCATTTTGGAAATAACCACAAGATGAACTCAAGTAATTTCCACAACATAAATACTAACAAGAACACTAGGAATAGCATTAGCTAAGACCTTTAATGTGCATAAAAAAATGATGTAGATAATAATCACAACATTTCCAATGAAGAAATAGATAATTAACAAATTCTTTACAGAAACTCCTAGAACAATTCCTCAAATGGATCATACAGAAAAACACTCTTTTAATCGCCATAATTCAGATAAGATTGCGGTGATCTTGAAGAAGACGAAGAAGAAAACCAATGGAAAGAGCAATATCAACAACTACAAGAATAGCCAAATACACAAACTTAAACAAAAGAGTCTCCTAGAGCTATCTTAGCAGAAGAAACAGGGATAGATAAGGATAACGATAATACGAACCTCCGAATGGCTAGTTTATTTTAAATCTCATTCAATCCAACTTATATAAATGACTCACTCATTGACGATTGAAGTTTATCTGAGGAAAATAATTCTAAATATCAATTGTTATTTTATCATTTTGATTGTATAATCTAAATTCAAAATCGATTTCTTCAAATATAAAATTGTTTAAAAAATAACCTTCTTCGACTCATTTAGAAATGTAGTGATTTTAAGATTAAATGCTTTTTTGTAATTGCTTGTGTGTATTTTTGTTTTGTTTTTTGATTTTACCAATCAGAATGGATGGAATATCTCAGAAATATGAAAAAAATTACAAATCAAATGATTTGATTATTTTTATTTGAAATAAAAGAAAAATTATCATTGAAAGATTAATAATTAGTGCGTATTATCTTTCTGAATAGGATATTACCTTAGACAAATTAAAGCTTAACATTTTATTGGCAATGTTCTTTTTTAAATCTTTAGAAATTTAGCCTAATTTTTTTATCTTAAAAAAAGTTACAAAATAAACTCCAAACATATCTCATTTTATGCCCTAAATATAGGTAAATGAATGGCTACTAATTAAGAAATTTGGTATATATCTTTGAGTTTCATATAATATTTATGATCAGTACTTTGAATTTTCGAAGATTGATGAAAATCTTTCTGGAATCATCAACAGTACAAAAAATGGTCTGCTAATTAATTCGAATATTCACAAGAAAAGCTAACTCTTTGAATTCCCAAAATAGATAGCTCTCTCTCTTTTAAACTCTTCTTTTATTTCTGAAAATCAAACAGACAAATCCCGAAAAATGACTAATTCATCAGTGGGAAGTTTCATTCTAGTTTAAAGAAGAAAAAAATTGATAATAAAAAATCAATATTTTGTTTTTGAAATAACGCTGAAGATTTGATTGATTGATTTAATAGGATTTATTAAAATAATCTTATGGGGAGAGTGTGTAAGGAGAGTGCATTTAATAAACATTTGTTGGAGATTATTAGATTAAGTTTATATTTGTGCTAGAAAAAGATTTAAGATGATATCGTTAGCAGAGTATATTTTTTATTTCATGAATTTCAAATATTTTTAGAATATTTTTGCATTTTATTGTTGAAGCATAATGAATGGCTGAGAGATACAATCAATATATGGAAAGAATAAGTCAGAAATGGTTAGAAATAGGACACACAGAGACACAGCTACATATGAAAAGAAAGAATATGACAGAAACAAAGAAAAAGAAAAAAAGTCTTTGAGCAAGAATAATAAATATAAATCGAGAACTTTGTGAAAGTGGAGGGGGGAGAAATTAAACAGAGCGTACAAATAGATAAACAAGAAGACCTTTTACATTCCTTTTTAGATTTTATTTTTATCGGAAGACCACTTCAATAACTTAGCTAAATAACACCAACTCAAGAGGACTCTGCTCATACAGGATAAAACAACGAAATTTTACTCAGCTCCTTGCAGAAAGATATTATGAATACCAAGGAGAAAATACAAACAGAAGGAGACAATACATAGAATGAGCTGGCTAAGTTCTTGTAAGCAACACAATAGAGCTAACCTTAGCTGCATTAGTAGATGCTCGCTCATCCTGAACTACTTCATCATCTCCTTCTCAATAACTGTAAGATAAAATCTTTGAGAATACAAGAAGAAACTGCTTGCATGCTGAAGATTTCTTTATTTTTATACTAAAACGCATCTATTGTGTCTCTCTTTTTTGATTTGTAATATTTTGTGTTAATAACTTATTTATGCTGTCATTTTAAGAGTAGAATCCACAAGCATTAGCTGCACTATTGCAACAGCAGAAATAGCAGTAACAATAGTAGTAATAGACTCTAGCTATGCCGTAGTATCTAGGCATGTCTGGGTAGCCTTTCATGCAATATTTAGGTATGCCTGGATTAGGTAACCTTGAGTAATAAAAACTCATGGGGTTTGCAGGAATGTCTCATGGTGGGAATGGCGTAGATAATTCCGCGTTGTTGAATTCATTGATCACTTAGCAGCAGTAGTAATAGCAATAATAGCAGTCTGCGATGTTTTAGTAAGCGAACAAGGGAGGATTTGCGGGAGGAAACGCAGTGAACCCATTTGCAGGAAATAATCTGTTTCCTTCACCACCGTAATTATTCCAGCAGTAAGCTCCCAGCAGTAGTGGGAGTGGAATTGGTTCCTTTGTTTCGTCTGATAACTTCGCGTAATTGAAGCAATAATAATAGCATCTTTAATTCCTTTAAAAGTTTGAGTAATAGCAATAATTCTAACAATTATAATAATAATTTTAATTATCACAATAACAGTAATAATAATAATAATAATAATAATAGCAATTAATATCTTCACAGCAACAATAAGCATAAGCATAACAGCAACAATAATTACTATTAATCTAATAATAACTCTAATAATCGCAATAATTGCAGGATAACAACAATGGAAATGTCTCAAATGGAATATTTCTCAGTGAGGCTTACCTTGGATAATAAAAAGCACTTTAATCTTAACTTTTATAGCAGTAATAATAGAATTAGCAATAATCAGCTGCTGCGAACACCTTGGATAATGTGAAAAGTTCTTAAAAAATTACCATTGAAGATGATGATGACGATGAAAAAGAAGAACCTAGAGATATTTCTGGATAAAAATAGCAAAACTAAAATGCTCTCCTTTATGGTTTGCAATCTAAGATATCTACTGTCCATGTTAGCGGTGGTTAACCATCCTAACAACAGCAATAAATCATTGAAGTAGAAGAAAGCAGTATCCCTGAGTAATCTTCTTTTTTGAATTAAAAAAATGCTACGAATTCTTCTAAAAAACATAGCAGAAATATCAAAACTAGCCCTTAAAAGCAGAATCAAAACGATAGCGATAGTGACATGCAGGAAAACAACTAAAGCGGTAAATTTTCAGTTGTTTTAACACGCATGACAATGATTTATAATAATAATAATAATAATAATATATTAAAACATTCTTGGATATTGATTTTTTTATTTAGCCAGATTGGGATTTTAATTTTATTTTTAACCAAAATAGGACAATAGAATCAGCAGTAATCTAAGAAAGAAAGAAGGGAGAATCAAGAGTTATCTTCAAGTGAAGGAAATAGTCCACAAAAAGGATAGAGAAATGGTAAAAAGAATGATTCAAGTAGCTAAATACAGCTGAAAAGAAAAAGCGGTAAAAATGAACAAACAAATATCGATGAAGATAGTGAAGATGAAGGGAATGAATCATAGGAAGGAGAATCGCATGGAAATCAGATAAGTTCTAAATAAGGTAGAAATAGCTTCAAATATATAATGGGAGGGTTGGGGTTGATTTTATTAATTTCATTTTTAGATTCAGCTTTTAGATTTATTTTTTGTTTTAAAACGCCACGGGGAGGAAATAGATCATATTAGGATTTAAGAAACTTCTAGGAGGGGATGGTAATATGGGGGATATTAGAAGCTGATTAAATTAAGTGAAAATTGAGATAATAATAAATTTTGTCTATCTTTGAGGGGATTAATCTTCCATCTCAGATTTAACCAGAGAACAAAAACAGAGAGGAAATCTGTCTTTTTAGAGATAATTAAGTTTACCTTCGCAAAGAATTACTTGATGAGTTTTTAGCTCTTTTTCTTCAAATTTTAGAATGTTTTTAGGTAGATTTTGTTGTTTCTAATTGATTTTTGATGTTGAACCCGAAGATGTTAAGCACAAAAAGAAATCGAAAGAATTGTCTAATCTTCTGGAAGACTCCAAGAAATCTGGAACTGATAATTCTTCAAAAAAAGCATGTTCCAATCTATTTTGTAGGAACAATCCATTTCCATTGAAGCCAGCAAATTCTAAGCGGCATGAAGGCAAAGTGTATTGGTTCTGTCCATAATGCTTAGAATGCTACAATAAAGGCTTTCACTGCGACTACTGTGAGCAAGTATATGAAAACAATGAGTCTTGTGCAGATGTTAAAGAATGGGTTGGATGTGAACGATGCTTTAAATGGGTAACATTAATAACAATTTCGTGAAAAGAAATAATTAATTTGTGGAATACTAATGGAAAAAGATGTTGCGTGCTTTTTTTGATAATAATTCATATTTTGCCCTTTTTTTAGAATCATGTGGACTGTGAGGCTGCATTTCGAAATGACAATAAAATCAAGAAAATCTATAAATCTAAGGATTTCAAGTACTATTGCTTGAAATGCGAAACAAAAAAGAATAAAAAATCTACTAATGGTGCTTTACCTGCCTTAGAAAGCCCATAAAAATTGCCTAAAGGTTCAGTTTTGAATGGATAAGCTCAATAGACCGTTTCTACAATATAAACAAACTCAGGTACTTCTAAAAAAACTCGTGGAAATGGCAACAATCTAGTTAATTCAAGTTACAAATAATCCGAAGATTCCCATGCAACTGAGGGCAAACAATCCATTGAAAAAAGAAAAGCACTCACACCTTCGCGAAGAAGACTTTAAAACGCTTCTACATCTCAGGTACCTAGCGAAAACGATAAAAGCAGTGTAGATTTTAAGCCACCAAGAAATTTTCAGAATAATGACAACAAATCTGATGGAGACAGTAATTATTATGACATTTCAATCCCTTACAAGAAGAGAAAAGAAAATATGAATGGAAAAGGCGCAAGTCTTCCTGATGAAACCTATTAATTGTTCAAGAAAAAATACCAAATGGTATATCCTCATCCAAGTTTTAACTTCTTGTAATACCATCTTCACGAGCTTTCTTTTGGCGTGAAATTGAGTCTCAACGAAGAAACTATCCGTAGTGATTTAGATAGACTTAGATGCTGTGTTGATGAGGAGTTTAAAGCGAAATATGATGAAGAAATGAGAATCAAAGAAGAACATAAAAAGAAAAAAGAAGAATAAGATCTCGAAAGATAGAAACTCATTTAATAAAGGAAATAGCTGTTATAGTAAAGGTTAAAATTGAGAGAAGAACAAGAGAATGATGGGGAAGACAACATGAATGGAGAGAATAATTCAGGAGATGCAGACGATGATGATGAAGATGATGATGAAGATATTGAAAATAAAAGTTAATAATAGTAACCTGAAGAAACAGAATTAAAAGTTAGAAGGTATGCTACTAGGAGACACTAAGATCTTCTTGTAGAAAATAAGCATAAAAAAGAGCACAACAGTAATGGGAATGATAATGACTAGTTATCAGGTGATTATCATGGATAGAAAAACCATGATGGAAGTTAAGAGAGACGTGTAGCGAAAAAAATAACAAGGGGTAATAAGCGAAATGCTCCAAGCAGCAGTAGTAATCATAATAAACATGAAGATTCAGGGAATAATGATAGCTCATAATAGAAACAATAGTCTGAATAAAAGAAATTAGAAAATGGAAATCAAAAGAAATTTGAATCCAACAATAAAAATGATGAAAATAAGCAGAAAGATGATGAGATCAAGGAATCTTAGATTGCTGAAGGGAATCTTTCAAACAAAGAAGAGACATTGTAGAAAAAACAATAACAAGCAATCTCCAAGCAACCTGAATAATCTTAATAGTCTTCCAATTGCAAAGTTTCAGGGAAAGAGAGTGAAGATGGAAACGGGAAGATCAATGAAATTGGTAAATGCATTTGATCTCGTGGAGGATGATGATAGCACCGCATAAGAAGAGTTCTCTGAGCTACATCAAAATGATTTCTGATTACATTCTTATTATTATTTAAAATAAAGTCTTCTCTTTTTTCAATAGTAATCAGAATCATGATATTTATCTTCTCCCCTTTTAAAAAGAGTTTCCATGTTTTTGAATGTATACAGTTCATATTAACCCGTAAATCGATATTATAACATAAAGAACAACTAAAGACATACAAAATCATTCAAACTATTGTTAATTGTAACTTACTGAAAAGATCTTAAACAATTACTCTCATTTTTAGAGTTCACATTTTTGATTTAATGGCAAAAGAAGGATGTGCTTTCGATGCTGTTTTTCTTTTTGAAACACTCAGGAGGTTTCGTATTTTTTTAATCACATACAATAGAATAGTCCAGTCACAATAATAATACATAGAGTCCTAGTCGCTATGAATATCTTGGTATTCTTAGATTTTTAATATTGAATAACAGGTTTAAATGATTCCAAGAACGATACATCTTTGAATAAGTTTGGAAAGAAATAGAAGTCATATCCAAAGAATCTGATGATAAAGTGGAAAAGAGCTCTAAAAAGAAATATCGCAATCAACAAGGATAAAAGGATCAAGGAAAGAAACATTATTCCTAGTTAGAAGGATTAAGGCAACTCTGGATAAAGAATAAATTGCACTAATGTCAAAAGAATTGATAACACGAGATCATATGACTTCTTTGATTGTAGGTTTAGTTGAGGGTTAAACACAAAATAGTCTTCGAATATTTCCTCATCGCGGAAACAACAAATTGAGTTTTTGCTGAGTTGAAATTTTCTCAGATCCTGTGAATGAGCAAAATAAATGAAGTATATGCCATTCACTGTGTGGAAAACGAAGATAAATGAAAGAGAGAATTTACTTTATTGTGTTTATTTATCCTTTTCGAGATGAATTCTTCATGAGAGTTTCTAATATTTAGAGATTCTTTATCATTTTCTACTCTGAAGATGACTTCATTCTTCAGGAGACTTCAAAGAATAACAAAAAACAAAGCAAGTTACATAAATCGAGTTATTATTATTCAGATTACTTTCGAAATGATGTGTTTTTACAAGTTTGTGAGATGGAGTCTTCTCGTGGTAGGATCTTTTTCAGATTGCAAGTTAGTCTTGAATGCGTCGTCCAGAAGCTTTGACAACTATTCATATTGTTTCTATGCAATTTAGGCATAATCCTTGCCTAAGAAAGAAAGCAGTCAAGTAATATATTTTAGTTGATATTTTTAGAAAATTTATCAATAGCTGCTAACCACCAAACAATGAGAAACTTGTGTTTTCTATGATGGTTTTATCTTCCCTAAGTTTGTTCTTTCTCAAGATCTTTATCACTGAAGCTAAAGCCAGCTATTTAGCCTTATCGTTCATCTCTTTTTATTAAATATCCTGCTCGTATTTTATTTATTTTCTCACTTCTGATCAAATTCTTTTTCTGCTCCCTATCAGGGAAGCAAAAGTATTTTCCTCTCATGAAATCAAGTTATAAATAATTCTTATTTCACTTTTTTAAAAAGAAATCAATTGGTGAATTTATTTTTTGAATATTTTTTATTACATATCCCGTAAAATAAACAGAATAGAATATCTCCTTGTTTACAACTTCTAAATAATAAGCTGTTTAGTAGCAAAATTAGGTTTTGTTGCTTGAATTTTGAAAAGTCAATCATATATTATCGAAGATTGTTATCGAAATTAATTTATTGTATGCCCAAATTTTGAAAGAAAAAGGATTGAAATTCGATTTCGATCTGGTTTTGAATTAGACTCTAAGCCTTAATAGTGCTTAATGAGAAGTCTTAGAATTTCAAAAATAAGAAGAATAAACAAACATTCAAGAAATATCTAAAGGAAAAAAGCATTAGTACCAGGATATGAATCCATCATAACAAATCGGCACATCCCCCAATTAAACTTGGAGAGAACGCTACAATGAAGTCAGTAAGATAGGTGAAGGCGCTTTTGGGATGGTCTACTTGGCAACCAGTTTAGCAGATCCATCCTAATAGGTAGCAGTCAAAGTCATGAATGTCTCGAAAGAATAAGAATTAAAGATTTTAGAATGCGAAACGAAATGTCTGCGCTAACTCAGAATACAAAGAAACCGAAACCAGGAGAATCTCAAAAAGGAACCGCAAAACTAGCCAGAACTTGAAAAGCAAGAACAACTCAATCATCTACTCGAATTAATCGAAGTCATCTAGACTCCAGGCACCAATGAAGCAGCGATAGTCATGAAATACTACAAAGACTCTAAGTCTCTCACACAGCACTTGGCAAATAATAAATCGCTCGATGACGATACAAAACTTAAATACCTTCTGCACATCGCACTTGGATTAAATTTCATGCATTCCATTGGAATGTACCATAGGGACTTGAAACTAGATAATTTCCTGTATGTGCCTGAGACTGAATCCATTGTGATTATTGACTTCGGCTTAGCTGTAATGGGCAAAGCTGAGGATACCAGCTCCGAACAAGTTGGAACGAAGATGTTCTCGTCACCGTAATAGCTGAGAATGGAGCCTTCTTCGAATGAGAAAAATGATGTCTGGGCATTAGGAGTAATCCTGTATATGATGCTTTACAATAAGCACCCTTTATCTGGTGATTCCAATTCTTTAGACGTCTTGGTAGCAAATGCAAGTAAGCTTTTATCTTATAATTACGAAATAGAAGCACCTAACAACCAGCCGAGTTTCATCAAAGATCTTCTGAGTAAGACACTCTCTGGGCGAGAAATCACAAGAGATCCTGTCTCCAATATTGTATTTATGCTGAAAAACTACTTTGAACAGAAATTGAAAATTCAATAATAATAAGCGAATAAACCCAAAAATAAAGAGACTTTTTAGTATGTTTAAGGGAATGTAGAAAATGGTTTAAACACCAACCCGAATTAAATTAATCCATAAGGCTCTTAGTAACTTAACCAATATTCATAAGAAATCAATTTGCAAGTAGGTCTGTAGCAAGCATAGCCAGAAAATGTAAATGATCTGTAATAACTCTATCCACCTATCGAGCCTTAGCAGTAGGGAATGAATTAGCAGTCTTAAGAACAATAACTTTATCAGTAATAATAAATGTATGAACAAATACAGCAATAATAGTAGTATTATCCCAATCAGTAATTCCCTTATTAGTAGCCTAATGCTTACGAACAATAATAATAATAATAGATGTATCAGTAGCAGTAAGGTTAATAAGGTTACCAATAATAGCAGATGCTTCAGTAGCAGTAAGGCTAATAAGGTTACCTTTAATAATAGATGTATCAGCAGCAGTAGGGCTAATAAGGTTTCCTTTAATAGTAGATGTATCAGTAGCAACAATATTAACAATAATATGGAAATTAGCCGTAAGGGTAATACTTACCTGATCAAGCTCAGTATTTGTAGCAATAGACATAGCCACCATTTCCATAATAATAATAATATTAATAATAGCAATTCCAGCTTTAGTCTTAGTAATACCCGCAATACCAACAGCAGGAACCTTAACAACAACAACAACAGGAATATTCAAAATAATAATAATTTCTGCCTAATTAATAGATGTATGCTGCAGCATAACAATATCCAGGACAACAACAAAACTATCAATTTCCATAATATCAAGTTATCAACCAAAACGGCAATCCTAAAATAAATTGAATACCTGCGTTCACCATCAAATACATTAGAACCACACCATAGTCAAACATGCTATATTCTTCAATGAATAATCTAAATATCCTATAAGATGGAAGTCCTTTGAGAACAATGAATTGGTTTCGAGATGTATTATCAACATTTTATATAATTATCTATCTAGAAACTTAAAGGATTTTCGGTTATATTTTGTAGCTTTGGATGCCTGATAATGTATGTGAAAAACAATATTTAAATAATAATAATAATAATAATTATTCAAATAGTAGTATTTTGGGGAAATAGTTTTATTATATAATTCTATTAAATAAGAGGCATTGCATTACCAAATAACACTCAGCTGATAAATATGCAGCTATTTAATAATTATTTTTTTTAACACAAAAATCACTTTTTCTTATGTCAAGCCATTCCCCTAAGCCTCATAATAGAAAAAAGGCTTCATTCATGCTTGTTTTTATTAATCTTTTGATTTGCCTGTGTGTTAATAATGTTATTGATAGTACTTTCAATTTTGAAAAAAAAACAAGAAAACAACCCCTTTTTGATGGATTTGTATTCAGATACTATCACATAAGAAAAAAATTAAACGAGTTCATTCTATTCCACTCTCTCTTTCTCTATCTTATCATAACTCCATATTGAATAGGAAGATTAGTAATATACAAAAACCATTTGAGTTTAGAATATGCTATCTTCTGAAATTAAAACTTAATACTAATCGCTAATGCAATACATGAATACAATGATACTAAATGATAGTGTGGTAGATTCGCTTTCTTGGAGAAATATTTGTTTTATCTATGGCACAGCTAATCTGGCTGAAGAAAAAAAAAGAAACCACTTGGAATATCTTAGGTATGTTGATTCCCTCACAACTTGATTTCAGGCTGCTAAGTGAGGAGCAGATTGTATCTCTTCTTGCATTCGTATCTTTCTTTTTAGTATGGATCATCAGGGCTGAAACGAGCAGGGTGCGCATTGAGAGTTTGGACGTTCTCTTCGTTCACAGTTTTGAGAGTGTAGATTCTTTTGCCATTGGCATCAAGGTAGAAGCGTAAATGCATTTTTGTGAATTTGTAGAGGGGGAGAAAGTGTTTCTTTTATTTTTTTAATATTTTTGGTTTAATCTGATTGATTTTGGACTACTTTAACTTTAATCTATCAAACTGAACTAGCAGTTTTGCTCTTTCTTTTTTGTTTGTCTGCTCCCAGCTTTTTAGCTCTTCTTTTTGCTTAGGCTTTCTCCAGTTTAGCTTAAAAATTTGAAGTTAATTTTGAAACCTAAAAAATCAAAAGTAAAAGCTGCTATTTTGAAAACACTACATAAAATAACTGAAAATAATACAAATTCATCATAATTTATTTTTTCGGAAGTATTTTCGATATTTTTATCAATTCAAATATTATTTGCAAATATTTTTTTATTTTTCTATTCAATTAATTTCTGTATTCCCAAATTGACAAATAAACACTGCTTATCATGCAATCTCTGCTAGTGAAATGGATTAAGCTTAAATAATGAAAAAAAATCGATTGTGAAAAGTAATTAAGTAAGTGAATACTTCTTTGAAAGAATAATTCTTGGTTGCTGGCGGAGACAGTTGCTTACAATCAAAAGAGAGAGAAAGAGAAAACAATCAGAGTAGCATAATTTTTCTCGAAACTGTATTTTGGTACAGATTAAATAGTGTTTTCAAATAAGGTATTCTGAAACAATTACACACAGCAAAAAAAATAACAATTTCAATCAAACTAATACAACAACAACAAAATGCAAGAATAAAATATCAAACAAGAAGGAGCTTCTCCCTTACGTTCTTCTCCAATGCGATCGTCTCCATTTGTTATTTCGCCTCTCCGATCATCACCATTGAGATCATCTCCATTGCGCTCACCTGAAAGTACTATTATCAAACAGGATTAGTTAGATAGATTCTAAAAAAAAATGGTTTTCAAAACAAACAAAAAATCTTTGTCGTATCCTTTTTCTTAAAGAACCCCTCATTTTGTTTTTAATAAACTATTCTCCTTAGTGAATAAATACAAGAACGAGTGGGCATACCTTTAGGATATTCAAGCGAAGAAATAAGAAGAAGCCATTGATACTGAGAGGCGATTGCAGGATGAGATTAAAAACAGATACAGGTAGAAGATTGTGAGAGCTTTTTTCAAAACAAAACAGAAATACAGTTTGAGAAAGTTCTTTCAAAATCACTTTTTATACTTATTGACTATTGTTGTTTTAGATAAGATTTAAAGCAGTCTATTGAGCAGCAAAAATAATAGCATAAACGAGAATAAGAATATGAGAGATATGAAGAACTTTCATCACCGTAGCCTCTTCATGATAAAGTAACAAAAACTAACTTAATACTAGTAGACAAACAATAGACGTTCTAAAAATCTAAAACAAAGCATCGTTTTGAAAGGTTTTGTTTGCTTTTTTTCAATTATCTGCAGTAAATATCCCTCTTCTAAGAGATGAGATAGCAAGCATTAGGGAAGATCAGTCATGATTGTCTTGATTTCAACAGTAAAATAGCTGATCAAAGGAGAGATGCTTAAGTAACAAAATTAATAAATCTTTGAGTCATTTTTGTCTTGATTTTAGTGACTCATAAATAACGAATTATGTTTGTCTACAGTAAAGAGAAAAGGAGAGAGACAGAGTAGAAGCTGATCGAAGAATTAGAGACGCTATGCAGTCACAACTCTCATATCAAGATATGCAAAGGGAAGAAAAGAATTTCATGAAAAATGAATTACTCAATGCTAATCATGCACAAGAAGAAGTAAAATTGTATTTGTTTTTTCGCTCTAGTCATGCACTGACAGACAATTAATCCCTCTCATTTAGTTTTCCAAACAATATTAATTTATTTTCTTAGATAAAAAGAATGGAATTCGAGCGATAAAAGGAAAAGAATCGAGCTTTCGTGGAGATCGAAAAGCAAGAGTTGCAAGAGCAAGAATTAAGAAGAGAAGAACAAAAAAGAGGGATCAAATAGAAATATTTTCAGAATAATTAAAATTAAGCAGTATCAGGAATGTTCATGGAGAATCATCTAAAATAAGTTGAAGACAGAAAGAACTTCGAAAGGGTGATCATTGATGAGTACAACTAAAGACAACGATAAGCTGAAGATTAGAGGATGTAACAAGAATAACAAATTAAGAAATAAGTTAACAATAATGTGATTTCTACACTCAAAACTCAAATGGCTATTAAACAAGAAGTCCAAGCTGCTTAGTAGCTAGAGAAACAGCGATACAATTAATTCTTAAATTAAAAGGTAAATGAAATTAGGGGAAGAGCGATATTGGGATTTTTTTTTTATGAAATTGAATTTTAAAATGAAAAAAGGACAAAGAAGTAGAAGAATGGTAAAGTTAGCGCAAAATGTAAGAGGTGCAATTGAGAAAGGAGCTAAACAGCGAGCTAGTTGATCAGGTAAGAACAAGAAACGACAATTAAAGTTATGGGTTCTTAAAAAAAGAATAACTTATCCATGAATCTTCAAAAAGATAGTTAAAAAACTTCCCTTTCTTGTGCATGCATACATTGCTTGCTCATTTTGTTCTAGAAATTATTGGGAGTAAATTAAATTATTTGTATGTTTTTTTCATCAGATTTTAACGAAAAACACAAGTAAGAATGATTACATGGATCAACGAGAACTCATCATGAACAAATAACTTTTCGAAGTAACAACTTGATTTTTTTATTTCACACTATTTTCAATTTTTCACATGACATTTTTCTTTATTTTAGAATGGATAAAGTTCCTCTGTTCCAGGAATGACACAAGATCATCGAAGGGTAAAGCAGCTATCTATGGTCAGCTAAAGTCTCGGATATTAAAATGCGATCACTACACCTGAGACAGTTTAGCTGTATTCTCACAGAAAACTGATGTAACCAGGTGGGACAGAGGAATCCTCACCAAGAAAAACGGAATCACGTTAAGGACTCCAGCGAAATGGAAGTTTAGCATTGTTGTCTAGTAGGACATCACTTGATTAATACAAAAGTGAATCACTTTCACCTGTTAAGTTCAATAAAAATAGAGAGAATCTAATGTCTCTACCGAAGATTCAGCAAAGTAGCAGCAATGTGTTCTTACAATCTGGCAAGAACATTTTTGGATGACTGTGGTTATGTTGAAGCGGAGAAGAAAAAAGAATAAGAAGTTTTAAACCAAAAACAAAACAAAATAGAAATCCAAAAAGAAATATTTTCAAGCAGCAATTCAAGCTAATATTAATTTGTTCGTGTTAGGCTTTTCTTGTCATATTTTTTGGGGGGTTTATTTTTGTGTTTGGCAGTACCATAACTTTGTAAATAATTTATTTGCTTCTCTATAGGCTTGAGAAGAATTTAGTTAGATTTTATGAATCATTGGAAGAAAACTATTTTGATCTAACTTATAAAAGTCTGCTAAATTGCTATTAATTGTTTTCCTTTTAACTAATAGCATCTGTCTTTTGCTAGATCAAGTAAATAACTTTGTTTCATGTAATCTGCCTACTCAGTCAACACACAATATGTTATGCACTCGAAATGTTAGGTTGAATAGTTTTTACTTAGCTCTTTCAGCTAGTTTACTATAGATGATTGTTAACTAAGGCATAGTTCTAATCAAACAAATTGATAAGCTTTGAACTAGAGAGCAACATGCAAGAAGAGAGATTTTAATTGTCTAAAATTTTTCAGTGTGAAGAGGAGTTTTTTTCGGTTTGCTGAGAAGAAGAAAGAGGGTTCTGAATTTGTCTAATTCGCTTAGTATATGATGATACCCCACTCTTGTATTTTAGAAATTATTTTCTTCTATCTCGCACTTGAACACCCCTTAGATTACATCTTAAATGTAAAACTCACAGACAACATTCTTTTCTTTGTGAACTTTAGCTTGTTTCTCAGTATTTTTTTGTATCATCACGAAAAATAAATGAAAGTTAGTGGAGCATATCAAAACAGTTTGTGAAATTGAATTTCTTAATAGTGATTTTTGCATCGACTTTTATAACCCAAAGTGTAAGAATAGAACAAAGTAAATGAGTATCTTTCTCGAAATAGGGTAATACTAATAAAAGAACTAAAATGATAAAAAAACTTGATCACAAAATAGGAAAACTAAAAGCAAAAACAGATTATTTAAAGAGGGATAAATGTTTAAAATGAGATGAGGAGGGCATTTTCTATGAAGAGCAAGTGAAAGGAAGTAGAATGCTTATGAATTGGATATTCCAACAAAAAAAGCATAAACTATTGAGTCTGTTCATATTAAATCTTCATTACAATCAAGCAGATCTATTTACAGAATTAAGTTTTAATTTTCGAAATATGCGCCTGATAATTTAAATGATATCTTCCTTCAATCTTTATTGTATACTAAATACTCCTAAAATGTTTGAGTCAACTATTTTTTGATAGAATAACGAAGAAACCATTGCAAGAAACTAATTAAATTAAGACAAATCATTTTTTGATTAATTAATCCCAAAAGTGAAGGTTTTCTTTTTATTTGGTAAAAGAATAATCAAAAAGTTAAAAAAAATCGTGAGAAAGAGAGAACTCCATTGATTGGATATTAAAATTTAACTTAAAAAGAACAGAAAATTAGTGAGATTAGTTCTTCCTTTTTTTTTCTTCTGCTTGACATTCAAAAAATAAGCTGATGATAATGCACCTAAGCAATCAGCATTTTTAATAATCATTTTTCCGATAAATATCTTGAACTTTAAAAAATATAAATGTAATCGTTCAAAAATTATTTCTTCGCAATTTCTAAGAATATTATGCAAAGTCAAAAAACTATTTTTATGTTTTTTAAGTTCATAATAATTAATCTCCTTTGTTTAATTAATAAAAGTTAATCCTAAAGCCAGCAAATTTCACATGTTTCCTCAAAAATAGCTTGTCTTATGACCAGAGGAAATTATTTAAAAAAGCAGGAAGACAATATGCAACTTAATGAAGTAAATTAAGAAAAGAATTTTTAGAACTATCATTTTTTTGTTGTTGCATATTTATTTGCTTAGAATAGTTAGTGCTTTATTTAAAAAATTAAGATCAAAAATAACAATAATAATCAGAAATACTAAAAAAACAAAACAATCAGAGCTTAAAATGTCTATCATTTTTAAATTGTTTTTACTGCCAGAAAGTAAAAGCAAAATAATAGAAAAATAATTCGAAGTAGAACTATTGTTTATTTAACATCTAAACTGTTACATTATAAAAATAAAATAAAAAGTTCAACGAGTAGGTTACATAATAATAAAAAATCATCATTTTTGATTTGCTTTTTGCTTTAATCATTTCTTTTTAAATGAGATAATTTTGAAAAAAATATTTTTCATTAATTTCCTGAAGTTACTTTCTAATTAAATGGTAGCTACTTTTTTGTCTCCAAATACTTAAAGAAACAAATATAATATTATATTAAAAAAATCCACATGAAAAAAAAAAATGAGAAAAAAGAGTGGCTTAATTGCAGAAATTATTTAAAAAAAAAATCAAAAATGTTTGTTTTGTTTACTTACTCCCTCTCAAGTAACAGGCATACATTTTATTTGTTTTATTTTCCTTTATTTGATCTTGCTAATAAGGCATTTCTTAAAACATTCCTTTACTTCTACTTCAAGTAGAAATGATAGGAGTAAATAAAGCGATGTCGCATAATTCAGTAAATAATTTCAAAGATAATTAGCTTTTAATTGACACACAAAAAACAAAAAACAAACAAAACTTAACCAATCTCTTTCAAAGTGTGAATCTCACTACAGCAGACATCAGTAGTAAAAAGGTAAAAAATGCCATAAAAAATGCTCAACTAATGAGATTATTCATATCTTTTAGTTAACTCTAGTTTGGTTTTATTTAGTTTTACCAGTAGTTGGTCTCAATCTTAGACTTGTCCTTTTCATTTAAAAAATTTAAATCTTCAAAGATATTATGGAGAACTTCCAGTTAGATATGGTACTAATCTTTCTACCTTATGAATATTTATTTTATCATTTTTCTTTGCTAACAACTTAGTAAAACCAGATTCCACTAGAGATTTTTCATGCTGGAATGTTTTCAGTTTCTAGAAAACCTGATGACATGAATGAATTCCAGGAAACTGCATTATCGAATTCTGAAAATTCACCAGAGCTTTTTCAATAAAGTATGTCTTTCATCCTTTAAATATATGCTCTAATAAAGGAGAAATCTTCAAATAATATCCTCATTAATCTAAAATTATTGTGTTTCTGCATGCTGCATAATTCAATTACTCCTATGCTAATTTATTCGTTTTATTCGAACATTCCAATGTCCAATCACTCATAGTCCTTTTTTCATTATTAGCCTCTACAAATTATGAAAATCGAAGCAATTCAGGAAGCTCATTTTAGGCAGACGATTACTTTTAAGCCCACAAAGAGCCTAAGTAATTTCTAGCATTTATTAGAGAGTCTACCTTCAATCTTTTGTTATGCTTTTAGATAAATTTTTATAAAACCAATTCATTTTCATATTAAATCATATTTCTTTATTTTCTTATATATATATCATGAAACAATCCTAAAAATAATTCATTTCACACTCCTACCAACTCATTATTTACTCTTTTTTTCTCCCTAAACAGCATCACAACGGAGTGCATAAATGAAGAAAACATTTTTTTTTTAAAATTGAGCTTATTTCAGAAATCTGAGAACAACAACATTGTCAAGAACATCACAAAATCATTCTTCAACTTCATGTTAGAAGAAACAAACTTTCTTTTTTTGGAAGAGTTTGTTTTTAAAATGCCTTTCAAATAATGCTTGAAGAAAATAAGGAGCTATTTCAAATCGTTTTCCTTCACAAATCAGGATCTCATTCGACTTATGAAGCATCCAAGCTTATCTCGCGCATTTGAGTATTTTCTCACATTTGATGTGTTAGAATGGTTAGATAGAAGCAAAGTTCTAAACAAAAAAGAACACAGTTAGATGATTGAGATCTTAAAGCATATTTGTGCTCATAAGCATTTCCTAAAAACAAAATTAAGTTTTTAAAGAAAAAAAAATCTCTCTGAAAACGCAGCAAGACTAAATATAAAACAGTAGATGAAAGGATTCTTGTAAAAGGAAGAAAACTGACATGGAAAACTCTTTTTTTTGTCTGCAACAAAAAATAATAAAACAATAGTGTTTTATTTAATGCTTGATGTTGGGTTTGTTGATCTATTTTTTAAATAATAGCAAGAATAAGCCATTTCAGGCATAAGAATCACACCTAAAAAAGCACAACAATAGTTTTAACAGATTTTTTTGTCAGCTTGTTTTTTTTGGGGAAAAGGGATTAATTAATTAATCATTCAAATAATATTTTTTAAGTAAAGTGTAAAAAAGGTAAAAATAATTCAGTGTTAATAAGTTGCATTCCCAGGAGCTTGGGGAGGGGGGGAAAGAAAAAAAGTTTATTTCAATAGTTTTAATTAAATCACGCAACTTCTTTGCTAAATGCCATAAGCATATTGAAACTACATGATAATTATGAGAAAACAATTGAATCGATTTCCTCACAGAACAATAAAATCCATAGGCTAATTGTAATCAAGCTATTTCAAATGTGATTATTTATTTTTGCTTTTTATCTTAATAGAAGCTGTTGTGTTGTATATTTTTAACTAAATAGAACGAAGATTGCATCAAGCGGAAAAGAGATAAAATTGCTGAAATGTAATTTACCTATTGCAATGCTGCTAGTCGATGAAAACTTAAGAAGTTGGAAGTTAATATCTAGATATCATACTCACTGATGTGAATTTCAAAATATACAAGTTGAATGTGCAACGAATTTAGTAATTATTAATTTGGTCTATTTTTAAGATCTAGAGATAAAGGAATTTGAACAACAGACTTTCCCTTCGAATTCATTTGATTAGAATCGACCCAGTAAACAACGCTATTTTAACTCGATAGTAGCTTTAGATATTTTATACTTGCATTTTTTCAAGGATTAATGATTTTCAATTATTTGCTTTGGTTCAAAACATCACAAGTTTCCTACCAAATCCAGAAAATAAAGAGAGAAAAAACAAGATTTTGATCAACTCAAAAGTAAAAAAGAGATAATTAACGAATACCATAAATGGATCCATTTTCTATTAAGATTGAAGAAATTGTTATTAAAATCGAATAAATTGATCAATAGGAACATCCCTAATAAAAACTTGATCCCTAAGTACGTAACCGTCAAGAATTGGCAAAACAATTCAGTACTATTTCTAAGAACAATGTAGCTAAAAACATATTAAATGCATTCTTTGCGTATCTAGTTGATTTCAAGCATAACGATCTTCTTGCTAATATTGCAGCTTCTTCACTTTCTAATTTGTCCTAAGCTCTCAAAATAGCCAGAAACTATGAAAAAAACTTTAAATTCAATAATCATTACCTCTAGAAACTCATCAAGCATCCGAAATACGGTAGAGCTTTGGAGATTTTTCTCAGATTTGAAGCTAAGGATTGGTTAGCTCAAAGTAAAGTTTAAAACAAGCAGAATCACTAGATTTTCATAGATTTTTTGTAACTCTGCTTCTCTGATACCTGTTTAACCAAGAAAATAGTGACACACAAAAGAACTCGATCTTTTCTTTTCAATGATCGATCATTACAATCAAGATAAAACCAAAGTGTCTCATCTTTAAATAATTGATAAATACTTTTCATATTATAATATTGTTTAGTATAAAAGAGAGAAAGAGGATAGCTCTAAAGGGATGGTCATTGTTAGCTATGCTCAGATCAACTCTTCATGTTTTAAATGTTAGCAAAATTCAATAAATTCTCACAAAAATTCAGTAGAATTAGAAGATAAAGAAGGGAAAGTTAATAACCTAAAAGCAAAAGTTATTAAAGTTTGTAGAAAAATTGTTCAATTAATTTTTTTTAAAGCATTTATAATAAAAAGCAATGAAATAGAAAGAATAATGTAAAAAAAGCTGAAGAATTGATGATTTAAATAAAAAATAGCAACACTGTAAGTGTTTAATAAGATATCATTTTTTAAGGGGCTTTAATGAATTATTTTGAAGTTTTATTAAAAATTGAATTTTTCAGTCCAATTTTACATAACTTCAACAATGTTGTGTAAAGATATTGGGTACTTAAATAACCACAAAATATCGCATATCTAGCCTAGCCTACAATGAGTTGTTTCTTCTCAAATAATTCTCATGAGAATTTAAGGTAAATTCATTGATGAAATCTTAAAATAATTGTTGATAAGACTATGGTTTAAATTATTGTTAAAAAATAATAAATATGGGGGATTTGGTTAAAACAAAAATTTTATGATATTCAGCAATGAATATTGATTTAACTGAAAGACGTTTTATTAATTTTGATTTGGCGAATATGTTTTTATTATTGCAATCTAATTGGAGGTATCCTGTTGAGAGTGAAGGAAAACCTAATGAATTGTTTTCAAACAAAAAGAATCAATTAATTTGTTATTTTTGTTCCATCACACAATGTTTAATCCACTTAAATATGAAATGTGATTTTAAAATTTTTGTAAGGGATAATAATATATTTTATGTTGAAAAACAATATTCTATTCTTTTATTGGTCTGCTTTATTGATCAAATATCTTTATTTTAAGAGTTCCTAAATTCGATATTATTGATATTTTTAAATAACATTAAAATATAAAAACCAATTAAAAAAATACAGAGAAAAAAAGTTACACGTGAATATTTAACTTATCAAAGTAGTCATTTCTCAAATTTATAATGAAAAAAAACTTATTCTATGGAAAGTCATTAAATTTCATAAAATCTGCACCATTGTTAGATAGGCGAGAATGTCATTTTTTATGAAAACAATCAACTCCATGAGAAATATGAATTTATAATACTGCTCAAATTTCGAAACATTTCAAATTCCCACAGCTTTTATTCATTTTTTGTCTTAAAAGTTTTCATTTCGAGAAAATGGAAAATATTATAATAATGAAGTATTTTTTATTGTTTTAAAACTCTTGTAAATTTAATATTACACAGAATACAATGGCATCTATGGTAAGATCATGAAAAAAACAATAACTTCTCAGATTAAAGGTTTTCTTATGAAAAAGAGAATCAATCTCATTTCAAAATTACCATAGAGACAACAATTTCATCATCTCTCAGACATGAAAAAAACAAAAAAATAAAAATGTGTTCATTAATATGATTCTAGACTACTTTTCTGCTATTCTTAAAATGGCGTTTCAAAATTATTAAGATAAAAGAACAAACACATATTCATTTAAAGTGATTGAAATCATGTTTAATCATATTATTCTCTTATTCCTCATTGATACTTGGTTAACATTTACTTGTCTGATTTCTCATTTTAATTCAGAAAAAATTCCTTTCTTTTTATTGGATCTATTTTTGTCAATAACATCATGAAAGCTTTTAAGATAATTTCATAAGAACAGAGAAGAAAATTTCTAATTTTTCTGTGATTTCATTTGCTATTTGCATAGAAGAGTCAACTGGGCCTGAAATAAAGGAGTATTTGTATTTCTTTCTTGTTCTATTTAATAATTCTTTTCACAAAGTCACTTTTTATAAAATGATTCATTTCAAATAATAAGGAAAATAATAACTATTTTTAATTTGAATTTGTTTATTTTATTCTGAATATTGCTTCAAAAAAATATTAAAACATAGAGAGAATATTGTCTCGTTATCTAAACCAACATTTTCATCATCCTTTTAGTATTAGAAATAAAACGAAATAAAGAAATTCATTCCTTGGAAAAAACATCTTGAAGAAATCGTTCTTGAGAAAGCAATAAACAGTACATTCATCTTTTTCGTGTTAATTAAATCTGTTTGATCCTTTGTATGAAGTAAAGAATAATATTTTGATGAGTTGACACAACGCCTTCTGATTTAATTAAATTATTTTTCTATTTCATTTGAGTTGTAATATCCAATGATCTTCTATCAAAATTAATTAAATGAGCAGAAAGGATTTGATGGTTTAATCAGAGGAAATCAGCAATGGAGGTTAGTTAAATGCTGATTTAGCTAAATCTTCAATTTGAAGATTGGGTTTTGAAAAAATGGAAGATATTTGAGCCTATTTGATTTTTCTGTAAAAAAAAAGCTCTTTCCTTCTAATTCTCTCATTCACATAAACAAGGAAATATGAATTAAAATCAAAGGATCAATTATTATCTAATAAAGATAATTTTATCTTTGATTTATCTATTTCTTATTTATGAAGAAGAATTTGTTGAAGTTTTGTTGCAAGGCGGTTATTTTCTGTAAAAAAATGAAGGTAAAGATATCTAACTAATCCAAGTCTTAAAATTGTTTTTTAAAGAATTGGCATATGGATTTAAGTCCAAGGAAAGCTATTAGAAATATTTTGTAAGTTTTGAAACGCCTGTTTGGAGTTTTATGCTATTGAAATAAAATCTGTTCTTATTTAAGCTGCTTACTTTGAATTTATAATATCCACAAATCTAAGCAACTGATGAAATCCTGTTAAAATTCAAAAAATATTTTTGTATAAAAAGTATTACCAGTCAGAATTTGATTCGGTTATTTGATTTAGCTTTTAACACCCTTAATTAATAAATGGGGGCATTCAAAGTCTTAGCCAGTTTTCAAAAGAAATTTCTTCTATTCGATTCTCCGGTTTGATTAAGTTTATGAAATTGAAATATCCAATAGAGGGGATATATTCATATTCTTATTAAAGTTAATCATAAGGATTGAATTCCTAATTAAAGGCGTGGACTGGCGTTATTCATTATTTAATGAATTTTATGAGGTTTCATTTTTCTTATTTATTTTTTGAGAGGGATAATTATGTTAATTTGTTTCTTGTCTCAAGCAATCGCTTAAACCTCTCAAATAAGATAATTTATTCAAATTATTCCAAATAAGTGTAATCCTTTTTCTATGGGGAAAACTCATGTTACACCTTTTTTCATTCTGCCTTTATTTATAAAAAACAGTTTTTTTAAGATTGCTTTAAATTCCTTATTATTCCTTCATTTTTTAGAATTGCTTTTAATCAAATAAAAATGCATAACAAAAGAATTAAAACGAACTAGAAAACACAGAGAAAGAGAGATATAAAAGCAACTATTATGTAAAAAAATATTGAACCACAAATGGTAACGGAAAAATATTATTCTATGGTTAGTCTCTCCATTTCAAAAAATGAAAGCTAGACTAATCTCGATGAGAAAGCCACTATAGAATAAAACAAGGAACTTGTAGAGAAATATGAATTACTTGATCGGTTTGGAACACTCTACAAAAATAACATTGCAAAAAATGTAATCAAAGCATTTTTTACATATCTCCTCGATATCAAAAACAACGATTTGCTGTCTGATTTCTTCAATTCTTCTCCAAGTAATCTGGAACTAGCCATCAAAGTTGTTAGGAGCTACTTCAAGAAACTACCTTTCAATAATAAATCTCTGCAAAAGTTAATCTTACATGAGAAGTATGGAAAAGCTTTTGAATTTTTTCTGACTTTTGAAGCTGAAACCTGGTTATAAACAAGCAGAGTTAGAAATAAAGACAGTCACTTAGTGTTTATCGATTTCATGAAGCTTTGCTGCTGCAATAATATGTTTTCTCAGCTTTTAGTCATCCATAAGAAGAAAAAAATTGCAGTTTTCAACGATCGCTCTTGAATGGGGGATAAAAGAAAAAGATCAAAGGCTGCTATCGATTTGCAAAGTGAAAAATAGCTTAATTTTTAGAACTGTATTTATTTGTTTTTTGTGGAAATCGTTCAAACAAACTTAAGGATTACATAATCGGAATATCTCATAAAAACAAAAATAAAATGTCGAAAAATGATAAATAAAATGAATCTTTGAAGATTTATTTTAATGTAAAATATTTTAAATTCTATTATTACAATAATAATATTTAACAATCTTGCTTAAAATCTGATGAAAGCCAATTAATAATTGAATTCAAAAGCATTTAATCAAAATATTTTAAGTTGAGTGGGTTATATCAGAATTGATCTTTGATGGGATTGTGACTATTATATTGCAAAGGGAAAAGGTATTGTTAAATTAAACCAGTTAATTTAGTAAACTATCAATTTGAGAATTATTCATTAGCTGTTTACTATTATTCAATAATGGGATTTTATTTCAAAAAATATTTGCTTTTCAGAGGCTTATCTGTATCATAAATTTAAAAGAATCAAAAGTTAAAATAAAAAAATAATAATTTAGTATTTAGAAGTTTCCTTAATGGATTATTCATATTAATAATATAATATTCAATGTTTTGAGTGAGGCTATTAATTAAATTTTGATGAGTTAACACAACACCTTCTTATTCAATCAAATTAACTTTCTGCTTGCTTTCTATTTCATTTCATTTGTAATATCCAATAACTTTATCAAAAACAATATGTCAAATGATTATTAAAGATATGAGAATTTAATTATTATTAGGCAAAAGCTTATCTTGCCATTTTTTGCTATTGAAGATTGAAAAAGAGAGATATTTGAACATTTTTGATTATTTTAAAACAAAAATTTCTCCTCCTTTTCCATTCACAGAAACAAGGAAATATTAATTAAATAGCAAATGATCAATTATAAGCTAATAAAGATATTTTAATCTTTGATTTATCTATTTCTTACTTATGAAGAAGAGTTTTTTGAAGGCTTGTTGCAAGGCGATTATTTTTTGTAAAAAGATGAAGGTAAAGATTCCAACTAGTTCTAGTCATGAAACTATTTTTTAAATAATTGCCTTATGGATTATCGCATAGGATAACTATTAGCAACATTTTTGTAAGTTCAAAAGTCTATTTGGGATCTCGTTATTGAAATAAAGCAATCTCTCTGAGAAACTGATTGTTTTTATTTTAGCTACTTACTCTTGAATTTATAATATCCACAAATCTAAGCAGCTGACGAAATCCTGTTAAAATTCAAAAAATATTCTGTTTAAAAAGCATAACCAACCAGCCTTTCAATTCGGTTATTTGATTTAGTTTTTAACACCCTTAATTAATAAATGGGGCCATTCAAAGTCTTAGTCAGTTTTCAAAAGAAATTTCTTCTATTCGATTCTCCAGTTTGATTAAGTTTATGAAATTGTAATATCCATTTCGGGAATGCATTGGGATTCTACTTAAAGTTAATCAAATAATAACTAAAGGATATACATTGGCTCTGCTTAATATCAGTTTCTTAGCTTTTATTCTGTTATTTATTTCTTGAGAGGGGGGGGGGGGGGGAGAATTTTTTAATTAATTTTGCCACACAATAGCTTT
>Ga0302271_10000579_pt1 | contig 36062 bp, 18 predicted proteins | sample III_Bog_N1_1_FD_198767 | JGI IMG/M metagenome (GOLD analysis project Ga0302271, IMG submission 198767) | Peat permafrost microbial communities from Stordalen Mire near Abisko, Sweden - III_Bog_N1_1 | ecosystem: Environmental > Terrestrial > Soil > Wetlands > Peat | place: Sweden: Abisko... | reverse complement strand
AAATTAATTTTTCTAACCAGGCTTCAAGCTAACAACAAGAAATCAGAGTGTTTAGTAATCTAAATTATTTCTTATTTAGAAATGCAGCTTTTTGAAACTATCCCAAATGCCTTTTATCTGCCTATTTTGCTGTGCTTTTGTTGGTTCCTTATTAGTTTTGATCAATGATTAAAAAAGTAGTCTAAAATCAAATTAGTTTATCATGCATCTTCTCCCAGAACAGTTGAAATATCAATATAGCGACTGAAAAGAGATTCAATAACTTAAGGACGAATTGGCTTTCCTGCAAAATCTGTCAATCCACATTCATTCATTTCTGCTTAACAATAGGCTCGATCAAATGCTGTGTGGGCTATTATTGGACAAAATAATCCTTGCTATTTGAGGAGACCGTTTATTTATCTAGTTGCATCATATCCGTTGAGAACAGGCATATCAATATCCATAAAAATCATTTTATATGTTTTGCAGTGGTTTCCTGTATTAATCATTTCTTCAACCTTTTCCACAGCTTCTAATCCATTGGTTGCTTCTTCAATTACGAAATTAAACTTACTGCCAATAATGAGTTTAAGAGTATGCCTATTCATTTAAGTATCATCAACAATTAATATGTCAGCACAAGTGCAAGGCTTTTATTTTAAGGCTTCCTTTAATCCTGATATTCCATCACGAGCTCCGAATTCACTTTTAGTCCTTCTCCTTTTTGAATTTCGTAAGATTCTTTCTTCTTTTTACGTTTAATTTTTTCGATCTGACTAACCAAGGAGCTGATCTTGAATGGAAAAGCACTTGGCTCTCAGAAATGAAATATTTTTTAAATTTTCTTTTCTTTCAATTTAAACTCCTCTTTCGTTATTTAAATCTTTACTGGCGACTTGAGAAGCAAACAATGTTTAAGATAGATTCCATTAGCTTATACAATTCGGTGCATCTTCCTATGATTTTGTTAGGCTAGGATAATCGCTTCTTTCCAATACATTCTAATGATCAAATTGGTTTGGCCTGAACCCCTTTGAACAAGTGAGCTTCTTATCTTCATTTTCAGATGTATCTCTAATAAACTTTGCTGAATTATGTTTCAATGCTACCGATTTCGTAGGGGTGCTCAGCAAGCAATCTGTGCGATGTGAAAAAGAATTCCAATTTCTTTTGTCCCTTTCTAATCCAGCAATAAAATTTGGTATTTTATCAGATTTGATGCAGTTAATATTTTCAACTTCAGGAGTTAATCTCTCACTGCTACCACAGTTTTATGGAGACTGACTGTCACTTGTCCTCAAATCTTTTCTCAGTAAATCTAGATGATTTGGCTTTAAATATCTTTATGGTAATTAATTTTATTCCTCATTCATTGACATCATCGAAAAGATTTAGTTGTTAAGAGGCCTTTCCGAGGTATATTCATCACATTTTTCTTCTTCTACAATTGTTGGCACAGGAGAAGTAAAAACGGAGTTCGTAGCTGAATAGCTGTCGCTCACTATTTTGGTGTTCTTTTTTTAACCGTAGCTAGAATTATTCCCAAATTGTGAACTTTCAGAAAATAGAGGAGAATTTTTTTTGTAATAAATCTCTTCTTGTTGACCAAAAAGAGTGATTGGTTCAATAACTACTTGGTTACTTGCTAGTGTTTGTCGTTTTCCTAATTATTAGATGCTTGTTTGTGGAAATAATTTATAAGAGAACTAATGGACAACTCCGGCAATTGATTTTTTGTTTTGATGAGGTGAAAATTCTTCAAATTCACTTAATGTTGTTTAAATCGAAATAGAAGAAGAGTCTTTATGCCTTAAGGCAGTTGCTCCTGCTTAATTAGGATTAAATATAGAGCTAATAGGGGGGACTTAAGAGAGTGATTCAGTATGATCTCTATTTACACAACTTCCTTATTTACAATATTCAGAAAATCCAGGTAAGATCTTTCTAAAATAATTATTTCCTGATTCTTTAGGTTAAAGCAAATATGGTGAGCTTGAAACTTATTATTGCTCTATATTTTAACCTCCCTAGCGAGTTAGTTAAGGAGAAAAAAGAAGAGAATGCTAAGAAGCCATGTTCTTAGAGTTAGAGTGGTTGTGGTCTGCAGGGTATTTCTAATTAACTGAGATTAAAAAAGAAAAACTACTTCCTACTCCAATTTGAGATGAAACCATTAAGCCTGTTCCATGCATAGATAATTTAGACGCAATTGCATTCGAAATTGTAAGACCGAGTCCTCCTGTCTCCTATCGCTTGTTTCTGATTGTTGTGCGGGAAAATAAATTTTATTACTTATCAAAAGGAATACCAATGCCAGAATCTGAAATTGAGATTCTAAGTTCTTCCTCGTTTTCTTTAGAGACTTAAATGTTAATAAATCCTTTTGGAGTATTCTTTAGTGAGTTGGTAAGCAAGTTAAAAATAACTTGCAGGATTCGTTTTGGATCACTTTATATGATATCAGGGATATTATTCTCAACTTAAACATCGAATGTTATTGTTCCTTTTTCTTAATTCTATTATTTCACTAATGGGCTAAAATACTCAGCTGCTTTGCCCAAAACAAACCTGTTTTTTTCAATGAATTTTTTTAATTGTAGCAAAGCTAATAAGCAAACTGTTACCTAATATCTGTTTCGGTGATTTCAAGAGAAAATTGAGAAGTTTATATTTTGGAGTAATCGATGAAGTCACTGCAAGAGAATTTGAGGATTCTTATCGAAGCGAGAGCTGGACTGATAAAGTTAGATTGGACTTCTGCTGGCAATTAATTTTAGCAGATTTTCAGTAAGTTGAGGGCACAATTTAAAGGTGTTCCAAATTCATGCGAAATTGAATTGAAAATTTTTGTTTAAAAAGATGATAACTCCTCAAGCATCTCTTGCTCAAAGTTGTCTTTCCTTGATGCTTCTAAAAAAAGGAAGAATTTATAGATAGTATTAGATAAGCAAGAAGAAACTTACCTCCTTCGAAGAAAAGATAAAGTATCCCGTTTTTAGTTTTGGTGATGTCTACGCTATTGAACTCCCCAAAGTTTTCCACTAAGCCAAAAGAGTATTTGACTAGCGGTTTAAGGATAGGAGAGCTTAAAAAGTCAATTCCAATTAAACCACTGGGATAATCTTGTGTTGCTTAGATACTACTTGGTTTTGATGAAGCTGAGATTCTTTGAAAGAATGAGAGTCTGCTTGCTTCAGAACTTGACTAACCCCCTCTGATTTCTGTACGAACTCGATGTCTAAAAGGATCTTATTTCGATGGATGACTATTAAAATAAGAGCTAATCTTTTAAGGTCTTATGGGATTACTTCCATATTTTATAATTCCTTGTTGTTCTTTTATTTGTTGATGTTTAGCTTAATTGTTTTTGGTAGCAGAAGCACTTAGAATTCTTGAATATGAAGGGAATATTTCTTACCCACAGTCCTGTTCATCTTCTCCTGCAGATCGAGAGAGCACAGAGTCATGAACAAATCTTTCTTATTCTATGGAGACAGGGGAATCAATTTTATTGTCTAAGATTCCAGTTGGAGAAACTAACACTGCCATCCTAGCAGTGGCTACTCCAGCTGTCAATGTGTCCTTATCTGATTTGATAACGGGTGATAAAGCAAGAGAAGTTGGTTTTAGGCTGGCATTCTTTTTTTACATCTGATCTGAAGCACTACTCTCTCTTAAAAAATTATCTTCTTATTCTTCTTCCAATATCCCTTTAGTATTACTGGACAAATTTTAGCAGTTTTTATAACTTACTGGCAAGACTGAAATCCCTTGAAATTTGGAAATATTAGACGATTATTCATAACTAGGCTGGCTGAATTTTGTATTTTTTTGGCTAAAAGCAAATGTAGAATTGCTTGATTATCCTCTGAGTCTACAGCTATCATTCTCATGTTGAGAAACACCTCCTGCTCCAACATTTCCTGTTTGATCGAATCTAAATTCTAATTCTGAAATACTTCTAAAAAGACTTTCCAAATCGATTGTGTTTGATCTATTCACCATCGATTTATTGGAGTAGAGTACTCGTTGATTGATAGAATCAACAATGCAGTATCCAGATTGAGTTTGATTATTCAAAAAGAAAATTAGATTATCATTTTCTTATACTGTCGCATACAAAGTTTCTGCTTATCCAACTCCAAATAAGAGAGGCTTGCAGCAGATCTTGCAGAACGAACTCCTTTCATCTTGTTCTTCTTTTTCTCCTCGATCTTATTCTAAGCTTTTCTTTTTAATCTAAGGACTGCAAGTACAAGCCAATGATAAAAGATGACGGGCTTTAATACTTACTATCAAGATTGCAACTTGGATAAGAGCAACCATTGCAACATCTTCAGCATTCTTTTTTCTCATCCATTCAAGAACTAAAAGCGTAACACAAATACAAATACCTAGAAGATGATGGAGAACAGTGAATTCTGGGAGAACTTAGCTAAAAATAATGATATCTAGTAGAACCTCGAATATCCCTAATTATGTTTACCCATCTACTAATAGTTAAACAATACTAAACCCAGCAAAGACAAAAAAAGAAACACTTTCAAAAATAATGCTTGGCTTGCTGTCAGCATTCTACTTCTTAAGAACAGTCCTCAAACCAAGAGACACTCCAGCCATCAATATGTTTGCCAAGATCGAAACAAACATCCAAATCTCTTCATTTTGCTCTTAGATTTCTTTTCGTAATTCCTTCTTTATCATGTGAAAAGCTACTCTAGCTCCTACTTAGCTAACCATGAGCAAAGAGAAGAAATTGAGAATACCCATGATCTATTCAGTTTTTCTTTTTTTTCTTGTTTCCATTAAATTGCTTTTACAATATCTCTCCTTGATTGTAGAAATCATGCAAACATCATGATCTTTAGATGAACCAAATGATAGAGATGCTAAGCCTAAAGAGTGTCGTAAAGAGTGACAAATATCGCAAAAAATGGAAAAGACACTTGATTTTTGTTACATAAATGACTTTCAATTTCGACTCTAAATTTAACTAAGTTTTTTCTACTTAACTTCTCTCCTGAACTTTTGTTTTTCAATTAATTTTCATTTCAATCTCAACAAAGAAAGCTAAATCTAGTGTCACATTTGGCAAAATTTAAACAAAAAGCATATTTTCAATAAACTCAGGTGTAACTTCTTTTTCTTTTTGCTTGAAAAAAAGTCTCTTAGTTTCTCAACAAAGATCAATTTGTATTGGCTCTTAAAATAAATAATTAATTATTTAAAATTATTTTTTTCAAACTAAAAATATTATTTTTGAATAGAAAAAGAAAAAGACAACAATGTCTACTTTTATGAAGAGGATTTTATATTTATTTATTCTTTCTTTTTTTAATATGGAATAAAATTAGAGAACCCTTTGAAGATATCCGTTGGAGCAAGAATAATAAAATAATCTCTTTGAAAAGACAAATAAAAATTAGTTGAAGAAAGTTATGAATGACAAACATAGAAAAATCATGATTTTCTCCATAAAAACCGATTTTGTTCTTCCAAAAATATTTTAGAAGATAATAACTTAATCAATTTTAAGCGGGCCCGTTGAGAGCAATGAGCAGAGATTTAGCTGTTTGTCTCTTTTCAGGTGAGCTGTTGTTGGAAGATAGGAATTAGATGTTTTCTTTAAGTGTATCAAGAGACTACTGGCAAATCTAACTCTGAGTCAAGGCGCTTTGATTGACAGCGTCTATTTCTTGCTGGATTTATTTCTTGGTAGGGGAAGCTCCAAAGACAATTTTGCATCCAATGGGAGATTTATTGGGTGTTAAGATCTTGACATTGGAATTCTTGAGATTGATTGGTCTGTCTGGAGTCTTGAGAGTGTTGATTGACTGGGAAGTCTGAATTGATCCGCTAAGATTGCTGTTATTTACAGTTTAACTAACATACTGAGGTACTTGATATTGAGTTGGAGCACCACCTTGGTATTAACTGTAACTCAAAGAGTTGACGTACTAGATAGGCTAATGAAGAAAAGAGGAAAATTAAGAAGTGAATAAAGACTAAACAAGTATTTTACCTAGTTTTGCAATTGCACAGTGGGAATAGCTTAATAAGGCTGTTGAGAATTCTAGTTGATTTAGACTTGTTACTAAGGAATTTAGTAAGAGTACTGAGTAGCGGTGACTTAACCAACTTATGATGAAGCACCTGATTTTTGCTATTAAGGAATTTAGTATTGTTGCTAAGCTTGTACTTGAATAGATCCAGCTTGAGAGGGATAAGAGTTCTGCTATTGAGGAACTTAATACTAATATTATGTTTATGCCTGGATTGTTCCAACTTGAGATGTCGAAGGATTTTGCTGTTAAGAAATAAAATCATATTTAGAGGATTATGCCTGATTTTAAATTACTTTTGATGGTGTTCCAACAATATTTTGTACAGGAACTGTAGAGGGTGTGTAGGAATATTGTTGATATTGGCTCATGTCTTATCTGTAGTAGATTACTTTTAGATTATGATTTTATTTATCTGTATTTATTCTTCTAATTATTTTTTATTGATTCTCTCTGGAATTGATGTTTCTTTCACACCCTTCCCAAGAAATAACTTCATTAAATCTTGTTTCTCTTCCTATTATAACTTTATTCCAATTTCTCCTTTGGTTTTCGAATTCATAAAATTAATTATTCAATCAAAATTATTGTTATTAAAGGCAGATCATTAAGTTTCTTAAAGACCCTCTCAATTTGGTTCAGTCTGAATGTGAATCAATTTTCATTTTTTAATCTAATAATTATTATCTTTTTCAATATGATTATTATCTAAAAAAAGAAAAAGATTGTTTATTTTTTTGTTAAGAAGAAGTTATGTTTTTACTTTAATAGATTTAAAAAACTCCTTTAAGTTAGTAATAGGTTGACAGATAGCAGACTCAATCTCGCAGCTTATGCAGATTATTTTCATATAAATTAGCAAAGAATAAATATTATTAAGTTGTTTGTCTGAAGAAGAAACAGAAGAATTTAAATTCAACAGTAATTTAATTCTTGAAACATCCCAATTTTATAAGCTGAGTAATTAGGGTACATTAAATATATTGTGCTAAAACGATTTAACAATTATTTACAGCTTTGATTAAAAATGAATCTGAGTTGAAAAGAAGAAGAGAAGAAGAAAAAAGAGGCATCTTCTTGTTTGTTTTTTTTTTTGAAACACAAAAATAAATAACTATTTTTTATTTAGTTGCAAGATTTTAGATATTTTGTTGAAAAATCTTGTTATTAATCGAATTATTGAAAATGATTACATTTTCTTTGAAGGTTCTTTGAAAAAATGCTAAACTGAAGATTGTTTGCATTGACAACCAGTCAATTTAGATATTGGTATTTGTTGTGTAAGATGTTGAGCATGTTAGCTGTAATTTTGTGAAATCACTTTATTGTTAAGAAAGTATCCAAAAAATATATTTAAAAGAGATCATTTCAGGTTTGGATTAATCGTTCAACTTGCAGGTTTCAGTGCATTTAAATTTTAATAAATTAAGGATGAAAAAATTTGTATTTAATGCGTTGTATTTTTGCTTTAAATCATCTATTACACATTCACAGTGACGAAATCAATAATAGGTAATCCAATTGTTTTGGAGTACCCAACTAAAATAGCTCTCATAATCCCAATTTAGTTCGTCAGCAGAAAAGCTACGTAATTCTTAATAGACCCTTGTAAAGGAAATATATCATTTTTGAATGTTTTTCCAATAATTATTTCATAATATTATCATGAACACCATACCATATACCGAAAGATTCTTAGAAAGAGATTTCTAATTTCGTTGAGAAAAATCTATGCCAAATTAATCTGTTCTTTAAAATGAATTGTGTGATTTTTCATTAAAGAGATAATAAATAACTGGTAATAAAAAAAGGAAGAAAACATAAACACAACAGCTACAATTCTTAAACATAAAAACCAGAAATACCTCATTGTATCCCCTTAATACATAAATGCCATCAAAAAAACACATAGCCACTGTATTTTTTGGTATACTCCTCTCATGCCTTTACCTCCCAAAGGATTTCTTCGGTACACTTCATGCTGAAACTCATCTTGAGTTTGAAGATTATGTAAAGCACTTTAAGTACCCTGTTTAACGCCATGAAGTCGTAACCCCTGATGGATACATTTTAACAGTCTTCCGTATCCAATCAAAGTATCAACAACAGTTTAAAAATAATCTGCCAGTGGTATTCTTGTAGCATGGTTTACTTGATTCCAGTGATACTTTTATCTTAAACTAAGAAACTAAAGCTCCAGCCTTTATTCTTGCCAATAGAGGCTATGATGTGTGGCTAGGTAACTTTCGAGGCAACAAACACTCCCTTGGACATGTAACTCTTGATAAAGACTCTCCTAATTTCGAGGAAGTTTCTAAATATTGGGAATTTTCATTCCATGAGATGGGCACAGTCGATATCCCTGCTGCATTTGAATACATACATCATTTGACACAACGCAAAATTAATTTCATTGGGCATTCCCAAGGTTCCATGGCGATGTTTGTAGCCTTGACAACAGGAAACCCCGTTGTGGAGTCAATGATGAGTTAATTTATTGCACTTGGGCCTATTGCGTATATTGAGCATATCACATCGGTCCCACTCTAGCTCTACAATATTGTGAGAAAGTATGTTCCTTTAGTTGATATTTTTAAACTAACTGGAATGAAAGAATTTCTCCCTTCTACTTGGATTTCAACATAAGTTATATCTCGCGCTTGCAATATTCTTCCACTTGCTTGCTCGTATGCCTATGGATTGGTAGGCTCACATGATCCTCTTCTTGATTAAAACGATCGTTATGATGTGATATCAGCTCACATTCCATCAGGTACTTCCTTTAAGAATATGGAACACTTCAATTAATTGATTTCTACTTTAGAGTTCAAGCATTTTGATTACGGTAAAAAACAAAACATCTTACTTTATGGGTAAGAATATGCTCCCTTATATGATCTTAGCAAAATTACAATACCAGTTGCACTTTTCCTGGGAACGGAAGATCGACTTTCATCAAAAGGCGATGTGATGCGCTTAAAAAACGAGCTGGTGAATTCATCTCATCTGTATTTTAGAGAAATTCACTCCGGACACACTTCTTTTATGTGGGGAAAAGATATGTCTTACTTCCAAGAAGTGCTTAATTTGCTGGAGCATCATGATATTGATGCTAATAGTTATCACCCCAAATGCAGCACTACTCAAAGCTTTTAGCCTGAACTCTAGTTTATTTCTCCCTCAATTATCTAAAAATGACTTTAAACTAACTACCTAACGAAGAGAAATTACTTCTTTATCTTTCATAACTTCATATTAATTTACAAAGATAATTGAAATAATTTTTTTGCATTTTTATCTTTTCATCTGTATGGATTCTAAAATAATTTTGGTTTTTATTACTTTTTTATCTGAAAAAATGCAATTGATTTAGAAAAGTATTTCACATTAAAAATGCTTATTAAAAAGGATTATTATTAACCCTAGAAACAAGTAGCTGAGTATTTATTATTTTTTTCCAAGAAAACAATATGCAACAAATAGGATTAACAACCTCTTCCCCATGTATTAATATGCAAACTCAATTGTTGCACTTAGGGATATTAGAAAAAATGCAAAATTTGTTGATTAAACAAACTTCTTGAGATTTGTCCTGGTATTAGTTGAGAATATCTAGTTTAAATGTAGATATTAATTTTCTGATTTCTCATATTGAACAAGACTGACTCCTGATTTAATTTCAAATTAATGATTATTTATGGATAAACTAATATTTGAGAAAAAGGGATTAGTAATCAACTCTATCAAAATATTAATACTAGAATAATCATTTAAATAAATTTACGTATTGGATACAACTTCAAAAATCAATCGAAAATGAGTTGAAGCAATCCTTTCAAGTTTTTATGAATTTGTCATTCACTATTAAATGAATAAAAAATACTAATTTAGATCTCTATGGGTACTATTAATCAGGTATTTTTAATGATTTCTACTTAACATAAGAAGAGTTAATTGACTTGAACCTCCAAAAAGATTAGATCAAGCTCTTTCTGAAAGATTTGAGAAAAAAAAGGAGGGGAAAAGAAATGGATCCAAATGAAGAAAAGATCAGGCAATTCCTTAAGAAGAGCATCAAAGTAGATATCAACAAGCAACCTACTCTTGAAGAAAAATAGGAATTCATCAAGCGGAAGCTTTTTGCAGAAGAAACATTTCAGCATACTTTCCAAAAATAGACAATTTTTGATCGCATAAAAAGTGCTGCCTTTAGTGGATATGGCTTTTTTCGTCAGCGAAAGTTTAAGCAATTCATGAGAGACACATTTCCTTTCTTAGCATTTTTGACATTCTCCACGTGGATCATTTATAAAATGGAATTGCAGTTCGACAAAATGAACTAAAGCGTTTTTAAAGTGAAGACCATTAAGGAACAAGAGATCGAAAAAGAAAATAATGTAATCCAAATTAATGTTTATGCTATTTTTACATGAAAAATGAATATTTATCCTTTTTTTTGCTTTCTTTTAGTATATTGCTAAAGCTCTGAGAGGAGAAAAATTCTCTGCACAAGAAAATCAAATAACAGACGTTCCAGATAAGAGAAATAAGTAATTTTACTAATTATTGTTCTTATTTAGTTTAAAATACTCTTTGATTAGATATAAATTCGAAGAAATGGAGGGAGATGATCCTGAGTTTGATACGAGAGAAGATTTCTTAGAGGGATTACTTCAAGATTATAATCAGGGATAGACTATTCCAGATGAATACAAGGAATAAGTTTACGAATATGCATAAAGGGAAGGCAAAAATATGGGATTCGGAAGCAATCTAAGACAATAAACTAATAATGAAATCAATGAAGAAGGAACAGATCTTGTTCAGAAAAAACCTGTAAAACCCTAAACAATCAAAAGAAAGACAAAGAAGCCCTCATTAAAAGACGATGATATGGGATATGATGGTTTTGGGCCTTCTACTGTTGATTGAGTCAATCTAAGAGTTTATTAAATAAATGAGTTAATTGTATTAAATAAGCATTAACACTTACAGTAAATGAGTTAAGTCTGTTTTTGTTTCAGGAATGTTCTATGTATACAACAACTTATTTTAATATTTTGAAGCTTGTTTTTTTTCGATAATTTAAAATCTTGATTTTAATTAGATAAGATGTTTCTGGAATATTACAACTTATTGTAGTTAATTGACTTTAAACTATTATTGAGACTATTGAGATTACTCTAAAGTTAGGATATCGAAGTCAAATATTTTTGATCATAATCTTTCTTTACATAAATACAATAGTCATAAATTAATAGATCAGTAATGCTTGTTTAAGCGAAGTGTTAGAGTATTGTCTCTTTTCTGATACGAACTCTCCTGAGCAAGAAAATTATTTCCATAATTCGTGCGCTTAGCTTCTGGAGAGTCACCTGCTGCCTTGAAAAAAGGACCATTTATTTATGTTTAATTTAAAGAATTGTTGTGTGATTAAGAAGTATATGCACTTGTTGCTCGAGCTCTTGGATAATTGCAATTTACTTTTTAACCAATTTTTCCATCATGCGCATAACGCTTTCCAAGCTTGTTGTATAATATTTCCTATTATTCTCGCTCATAGAGTAATGCATAGTAGTTATCATAGAAACTATCGTGATTTCTAATGCCTCCATCTTTCCTACTGTTTCCAATTTTCTCTGAATTATCTCTGCAAGGATCGAAGTAGAGTTTATTAAATGTATCTAACTCTTTTAAGTAACCTGCTTCTTTCTTAAAAGTCATTTTCCCTTTCTCGCATGGGTCAAATACTTTTCTAAAAGGATAAAAGTGTTGCAACATATTCTTCTTCTCAATTGGTGGTTTGCCTCCAAACGAAGGTTTAGTTATGTTGAACTAAAAATCTTTTGCTTTTTTTAAGACATATTAGTGCAGATCGTTTCTATTGAATTGCTCTTAGAATGATCTTGCATTTTCATCTTCACTTGGAAGAATCGCTCTGACTAACTCTTCATAAGTTATTTCCTTCTTGCTAGCGTCCAATGTACTTGTTCTCTAGAAGAATCCATAGCATTCCTCTTCGTTGAATTAAATGTGCATTTTTTACATAAAGTCCTTGAGACTAGATTATCAAGCAAAATCAAACAAAAATATTTGTTATTTATGATGTAATTTACATTCTAAAAGTAATAGTAAAGTTATGATATTAGTTTACGCTTTGTAATTAAGTGTTCCTTGTCTAGAAAACTCAAGGCATTTCCATACATTTCGAATATTTTGTGCATGAAACTAACTAAACTATTATTTCAAGTTCTCCAATTCAGTGAAAAACTACATTTCTTTTGCAAACACTCCCACAGTCAGTGTTTCTGATGTCTATCTCACTGATATTTCATCAAAATTGTGTATTCTTCTCAAGACTATATTTTAATCTCTCCTTTTCAGTGCCGCTAGTTTGAGGTGTTAGTTCGCATATGGAAGCAACCATTGCACAAATCTGTTAAATTGTTGTTGTAAATATCAGAAACGCTTTCCAAATGAATTTACTGTGCTTGTTTGATCTCTTTATTTCCTCGTGATATCATGTTCATCAGCCATCTTACTGCTCTCTCAGAACAAGCTACTGAATTCTTTCTAAAACAGATAACACATGAGATACAATAGATACAATGGATAGTTGTGTTGTTAGTTACCCAAGTAAATTCTCCATTTAACCAACATCAATTGCACCCTTTTTTGAATAATCTAAGCTTTCCCATGCTGCAAATATATCGAAGCTTGGATTTTCTGATGCTTGGATCTTCTCATTCTCTATCTAAAAATGAGTTATTTCTCAAAAAGAAGAAAGCAAAAGATATTTACAGATATTTCCTGGAAAGATACTCCTTTGATAATGTTGGCTAGATCAAGCTCAAATGCTTATCCGATCTCATAGTTGAAGCTCATAAAGCTGCTATCCATTTAAGTTCGAATTGTTCTAATATTCAACTGTTCCAGTATTCAGCGTTGTTTTTAATTTAAGATTCAAACTCAAAGGTAAGTATAATATCCGTTCTTTTTCTGAACAAAAAAGTATAAAAAACTTATTAATACAAATCCAAAAGTAGGAATATTAAAAAATTTAAAATGTTTGCAGAATATGCGTTCAAATTGTGAACTCTTCTCCCTATTTAACATATTACTAGTTTATATTCATGGTCTTTTGTACAATTATCTATTTTTAAATCGATCATTCTTTGGCGATAATCGAAGCTCCTTTGGAAGCTATCTATCTTTCAAAAATATGCTTTGCAGTAGTGCAAATAATTCAATAGTCTTATTATCACTTTGTAAAAAAAAACAAAAATAATTTCGCTTTATAAATCCAGTCCCAATAATGTTTGCTCAGGTTTCTTTAGCTAAGCTTTTTAAAGTATCGCTTGTTGTGGTTCTTGCCTTCGCAGTAGTTTCAGCTCACATTAATGACAGTGATGATGATGAAAAACCTGTTCTCTTGACTGTTAGGGGATAAGTCATCAAGCAAAGTAACTTTTAAGAATAGATAAGAATGCGCATTTCCTCATAGTTTATGATAGTCCTCCTTGTTTGAACTCAATTATTTTTTGATTTATATCACAGCTACGAAGGGCGCTAGTAACACACAGACTGACATTCTTCTTCAGACTCAAGATTTCTAGAATTCTCACATATCAGTGAACAACGGACAATATTAAACTTTCATTACTGAAGATGGCTTCTTCCAGATGTACTTATGAATAATAATAACTTTTAGGTGTTAATCTTGTTTGCAAATCAGCAAGGATCTGCCTCCTGGCAAATACATTATCGAAGTGACATCTAAACTATTCAGCTATGAAAAAGTATCAGACATTTTTACATTTTACCTTGTTACATTCATAATTATTTAAACTAACCCATTTTGTATTTTGATTAACAGATTGTAGTCGTGTTTTTCCCTAAGAATGGTAACTCAGATTCTTCCATGAGCATCTACTCAATTGATCCTAACTCCTTCGAAAGAGTCAATGATTTCTCAAATCCCAAGAGAATCACCATCAAAGCTATTTCAGGAGCTCCAATCAGATATTTTGAAGTAAATTATCAAATCAATAGTCATTTTTGAGATAAATAAAATGAATCTTAAAAATTTTCCCAAGAATTGGCTTAGTCGCTCATATTATTCTGAATAAATTTGCTTAGGAAGTAGAATCATTCAATATTATGTCTCTATTAAGTGGGTAGGGCATTATGATCGTGGTCATGATCGCAATGTACTTCTGCTTTAAGAACGTCGATATGGGTAATTTCTTAAAAATTGATTCTTTGAGGATTTTTCAATATCATTTTAAAAAACAGAGAAACTACAATAGCAGTCAATGGAGCAACCACAGTAGACACCTATTAAAAATAATTAAAACTGAGAAATTGTATTATCCCTTTCTTTTCAATGTTTCTCTTGTGTTTTTCTTTAAACTCCCCCATTGGAATGCTCAAAATGATATCTAAATTTAAAAATAAAGAGAAGAAGGTTAAGATAATTTCAACATCAATCAACAAACATATTTTTGCCATTTTTAGTTTGCAAAACATTAAAATAATTATCAGAAATTGATAAAATCTGAGAAATAAAGAAAACAGTGTGTTCATTATTTCTTTTTCAATATCAAGAAAGAAAGTCGCAAATAAGAAAGCAATGAGTTTAAAAAAAATAAGTGTAAAAATGAGTATTTAAATTAGATAAAATTCCATGATTTGAAACCTTTTTCTTAAGAACAATTATTAGAAAAACTAATGGAATTATCTTCTAAATCTTCTATTCATTTCTTTTTCTAGATCAAATGCTGATGAGCTTCTAATTTAAAATAATCTTTATTTTATGTTTACTGATGGGGGATTGCTTAGGTGTTTATCTAAGATTACATAATAAAAGTGATAATAACATCATTGAATATCTTGATTTTGAGGAAAATTCCTGTATTATTCTGTGGTTCAATAATTAATTTCTAATATAATTCCTTCTCATCAATTTCTTTAGTTTTGGCCTCAATTTTGAAATTCGTAATATGCCCCGTGACCATCCATAAAAAATACCCAACAATCTTGACATAATTTGGAGATTAGAATCGTATTGTTAATATTATATTAATAAACTGAGGTCAGAGATACAAAAATCAATTTTTTTATTTTATTGATAGTTCTAAAGGATTATGGTGCTACTTATTTTTCATGTCATGTTATTTGCCAACAAATAATAAACAAGAATAATCTGAAATAACATCTATCCAAACAGTATTTAAGACATTTCTCAGCTGTTGTGTGATTACCATTTGACAAAAAATCTACTAACTTATTAAAAGTATTAATCATCATTTTAAATAATTATAAAAAAAGAAACAATATTTATCTTTCAAGTGGATATTTCTTCAATCAATAGTGTCTATTATTGATGGCTGGTATTTTGTGTTTTTTCTTGAAATTATTTGATTTCTTGATTACAAATGAGGTCAAGAGTAATCTCTATTACGAATAAGATTGGTTAAGAAAAAATACAATGATTTAAAAACCAACCCACTGTCTTATTTAACGTAATCCTTTTCAACGAATTACTTATTAAAATAGAAGGATAAAACTGGCATGTTTTAGCTTTGAAATCAAAATAATCTAAACCACACAAAAGATTCTTTCTGTACGACAATCATTTCAAATGATAATTTCAGAGTTGATTCAAGCGTCCTTTAGAGCCTTTCAACTCAACTTTTATCAAATTGCAGAAATTTATAAAAATCATAATTGAAAGGAAATATTGAAATGTGTAAGCGAAAACTCCTATTTTTTTTTCTTCGGAAAATTAAGCTGAAAATTCATGAAATATTGAAATACAATATGTACAAGTGAAAGAAGCATTTACAATTTAAAGTAGTAGAATAATTATTAAGACAGAGAAGAGAAAGAGATTGAGAAATATGATAAAGTGCGAAGATTTAAGGCTGCCAAGAGCGTATTTCAGAATTGTGTTTAAGTTAGTTAATTTTGAATCATCAGATCTTGTTATTTTATGAAGCCAAAAGAGTATTTTAAATATAAGGGTGTTCCTTAATTTATTGTAATTTCCTCATTTTGATTGCCTTGACGACTTCAAAATATTAATCACACTCATCAAAATCATCAAATCGGCTTTTTAATTCAGTATCCGATATTCTAGTTTTTCCAGGAGAACTTGGAGTTGATGATGGTGTCTGTTGTGATCGATTGGCTCTAGCAGAATGAGAGGAAAAATTAGATTTAGCAGATGTGCATCCCATGAGTGTTTTTGGTTTGAAAAATGAAGATTTTTTTTTGGAAAGTTACCGAATTATTAATTTTAATTTAATTATCTGATGTAATTGCCCCAGCTGGTACCAGATGAAGAAGGGGGAAATTAGATAGAATTAGAGATTAAAGGCAAATTCATCCTTTGATGTTATCAGAGTATTTTAACACCTCTGAAAATATCAAAATGAATTACTCTGTCAAATCTATCGCGTTAAAACAACAATTTATCAAGAATACTCATTGATTTGGAGATGAAATGAATACAAGGGAATAGTCAATATGAAATGACAGCATTCTAGCGAATTTATTATTTCACGAATAAATATCAGTAACAGAATGAATAACTAAGAAATAAGATGAATATCAGTTCGAATTGACTGTCTATTTGACTTTGTATCTGAAATAAACTGATCTGTTTTTAAAATAAACTAAGAATAAATAGAACTATGTGTAGAATAGCAAAAAATCATCTTTAATTTATTTCAACTCTACTGGTTGCAGTTTAGTAGTATCACTGAGCTTGTGCACTTGAAAGGAACAGTAATTACTTCTCTATCAAATTATGAGGTATGATTGTGTTAGAGAATCAAATTTAATGTAATTTAGCTGATCTGAAATAGACATGAAAGGAGTTAGATGGTATGTCTTTAAAGAAAAAAGTAAAATGACTTTTTATGAGTTTTAGATTTTAGTGTGTGTGGCAAGGAGAATGAAAAAGAACTATGCCTTGAGTTGAGTATTTCGATTAATTGACTAAGGTGATTTATAAATAAGAGGGTAATATAACAACTCTTAATATTTTTTCACTGTTTAATGATTAAGATTAGATTTTATTAGAAGTATGCATCTTTATCTTACTTTTCTAATCTCTTAAGGATAGCATAACTTGTTTGTGGTAAAGTTGTTGTTATTTCTTAAGTAATGACCGATTGCAACCCAAGTTGAAATAGCAAATACAAATTATAATTTGCTTTTGATGTTACATCTCATGATTCCATTCTGGACTTTTACTAATTGAGGGAATTCTTTTGTTAGGCTGGGTGTTTTACTGCTCCTCATTTTTTTCTTTTTGTTTATTAATCCAGTATTGTAGTGGGGGTTATGTTTGTTTTTTGGCTGGGGGGGTTAACTTGTCCCCAACCTTCAAGATCAAATGATTGCAGTAATATCTCATCATTTTATCTCATAACAAAAACACCTTTTTCTTTAATATTAGTTATTTTATTAGAGTAATAGTATTCTATTCGTATAATTTTCATTTTGTTCTTTCATTTTTGGACTAAAAGTATTGAAAATACTAATTTACACTTTTTTTCTTAGAAGAAGCATACAAATATGTGATTTCATAATTCAAATTAAAAATGGCGATATTTGGCGAAGTATGAATTCTAGTCATAGAAAATATTAATTGAATCAAATTCCTTCTTCTAACTACTTCCTTGCAATTTTTAGTTAATCTTTAATTAAGCTGTTTAGTCCTGAAAAAAACAAAACAAATTGCGCTAGAGAACTTAAGAGATAATAATATTCAAGCACATTCAGAGCTCGTGAAAATGAGATAATTGCACAAAGAAGAGAAAAGAGCAAGGATTTATTTTATTCGTCATGCAGAAAGCAATAACAATGTTATCCTCGATCAAAAGAATATCAACTATGAGGAATCTAGAGCGTCTGATCCAGGTCTATCAGAGAAAGGAAAGATGCAGGCACTTCTTTGTGCAAAATATTTAAGTGAAAGAGGCATTCATCCATAAATTAGTATGAAATGATTGACACAATCTTGGTACACATGCTGACATAATTGTTATTGATTTATTCAGTTTATAGCAGCTGCTTTGTAAGGGCGTTGGAAACAGCAAAAATAATCTAAGACGAATTCAAATGTCAAGGAAAGGTAAACATATTTGTTTCAATTTTTGAAGAAGTTATGACCTAAGTTGTTTCAAATAAACAGTTATTTAGAGAATTACACGAGATCGGCGGACTTAACCATAAAGGTTTAGGTCTCTAAGGTCATGGGCGCAGTTATGTAAAAAATTTTGCCGTTTTTATTTCAGATTTTATTCTGGCAATAATGATTGGTTAAAATATTGTTTTTTAATAAATAAGTTTGAGGATGCCTATCCTTCCTTCGAGCTTGACTAAAGCATCACAGAAGAGGGATGGTTTTTTCATGAGAAAAAAGAAACATATGATCAAGGAATAGAAAGGATGAAAAGAGTTGTGGAGGTTATTTCCAATATCGCTGAAGAGCTGCACAGTAAAAAATGAATATAAAGTAATAATTTCTCGCTGTTAATGTTTATTTGCTTGTATTTTGGAGAGAACAACCACAACAACAAAGATTCAAGGGTGCCTGAAGTTATCTTTATTTCTCATGGCAACTTTCTAGACTAAATTGTAGGCCATCTGCTATTTCGACAGCCAAATATGAGTAAGAATTAAGTTATGGATATGATCGATATTCTTATTTTTCTTTTTTTCCAAAGTAACTTATATTGCTCATGAGAATACAGGCATAACTGCCTTCGATGTAACCGTCACAGGGAAATTCTTGATTAAATATCTGAATGACTCATGTCACTTAGATAAATTGAATATCTCATTGCATAAGGAGAATTAAGACCATCAAAAGGAAGATTCCTCTACTCTTTTGACTCAAAATTAACAAAAATGAAGCAAAAAAACCTACAACACAGAATATGATTTCACCTAACATCCTAAACTAACAATTATTTTTCCTCATCCCAATTCTTAAAGCATCACCTCTACAATTTGCTAAATCGAAGATAAGAGTTCATTGGGTCTAATTACTAGCTTGATAAACTATTTTTCCATCATTATTATGAAAAAATGAATATTTATTATCAATTATCTGATTAAATGTAAAAATGTATGATAAACTATTCCTCGATTCGGACTTCATTACTTTATCATGCCTTGCTTTTTTCTTCAGAATAATAAAAAAATGAATTGATTAATATTAGATGCTGGGAAGCATGAGAGGTGATTGAAATATCCTTGAATTCAATGAACAAGATGTAAAAAGAAACAACATGAACATAAATTGTTCATAAGAAATGAACTAAAATACCTTAGTTTATCAAATATCCATGAAAACTATTGTACCAATAATCCTTCAGTTTCTTGGCTTGTCAAAAGAGGAGACAGTTCAGAGACTGTAGGCAATGCATGAGGCACCTCCCTTGCATTTGTAGGCAGCAGTCTGAACTGATCCTGCTTTGTAAGTATCAGCAAACGTAGCAAGTTCAGTGATTCCGAGGGCGGAGAGATCATGGTGAGTTTCTCCCTTGGGTGATTGATATTGATTGATGAATCTGGTAAGGTTAAGGTAGCGAGAGCACAAGAAGGTCTGAGAAATGAGGTTATCACTGAGAGGAGAAACGATATTCTCGAATGCGCAAGTGTTGAGTTTTGCAGTTGTACCAGTTGCATTAGCAAGGGTACTCACCAAAGTGGACCAGTCAATCGATTCATTGCCTCTAGCAATATATCTCTAGTTCTAGAGAGAAGCTGTTCCAAGGATCTTTTGAGCTGCTTGAGCAACGTTGAGTGTGTGAACAGGTTGGAGTTTTGCTCCAGAGGGCTTGAAGTAGATGGAGCTGGAATTTACTAAGCGAGAAATGATCTAGGTGACAACGTTTGAGTCAGGTCCGAAAGTGAGGTCAGTCTTGAGTTCAACAATGTTAGGGAAAGCCAAACGAGCTTCATTTTCAGATTGAGTAGCAGCATGGGCAGGATTTTGCTCAGCATAATGGTCGTTCTCAACTGGAGTGACTGCGAGTAATTTCTTGACTCCAACTTTAGTACTGAGTTGAGCAGTGTGCTTGAGGAGATTGAGCTTGCTAGGAACGTTCTAGTAGTAGTCATGAGTGACATAAACTACGTCAGTAGCTTGCTTAAGGACTGTCTCAAGGTCAGTCATGTCGGTGAGCTTGACTTCTGAGAGTTTTGTATTATTGGGGGTCAATGTATCCTTGAAGTTCAAGTATCTCTCAACATAGTAGTAATTTGGGAACACATCAGCGACAATAATTCGTTCATACTTGCCAGATGCCTGGAGGGTGCGGATGATTCCTTATGCTACTTTATTAGCTCCTGAAATGACGACTAAGCTCATATTTGCGCAGATACCTTTTTCTTTGTTTTTATTTTTTGTTGCCTTTTTTATTGTTTTTTTGTTCAATAAATATTTTTTTCCTCAACTCTTCAAGATCTTTAATTCTTCTCAGAATACTCAGCCACAACACTTAAAGACTAATTTCAAAGAGTCTCTTCATTAAACAAAATGTGCTACCCCTTTGATTAGAGGCACATATCTCCGAATTGACATCTTAAAATAAAATCTAAACTCTTTGCTGAATGATGAATTACTTTGTTAATATCATTGTTCGCAGAATTTCTTTTTGATAAGGGATTAATTCTAAGGATAAATTGCAAATATATTAATGAAGTTTTAGAAAATATTATTGAATGGATTAAGATACAAACACATGCACAAAGCTCAATTAACTCAAAAGAGATTTGAAATAAGAGCTGAATATCACAATATATTTGTCATCTTCTTCTTCTTTCTCTGTTTTGGTGATGATCACTCTGGAGTAGCACCAGCCAAACCCTACTTCTTTCTCATTTCGAAGTAGAGTCTGAAGTTCTAGTTTCTGCATGGATTGACAACAATGCTATTGCCGGGAAGTTCGTAGTACATCATTTGGAACATAGGAATAGCTGGCATACCCCATCTTTTGATATCATGAATAATAACACCAGCAATTAGCATCACATAAAAAAATCTTTATTTCAATTTGTGTTTTACTTTTGGTCATGATAACCGAAGCTAGTAGAGCCACTACCTTCAATGTTGTGTCCGTTTCTAAGGATAGCGTACTGCTTCTTAGAGTTATTGACTGAGATTTAAGAAATAATACTAATCTAATAATTAAATGCAAACAAAACTTACTTGATTGCATTTTTAGTCTGATGAAACTGAGAGAGAAACCAATGATCATGCTTGTTGCAATCAACCTATTGTATATTTTATTCAAATATTAGACATTCTCTCTCTTGGAATATATTTAGTGAATTAATTACGATGGCTTAGCAAGTCTGGCTTTGTATGTCTTCCAGAAGACGTAGCCAATAGGGTTCTTGAAGAGTCTCCAAAGGTTCTTAAACCATCTTCTCTTGTTGCCTCTATCATTGAATTTTTTTCCAAGCTTTTAACAAAAGAATCTCATTATTATACTTTGTCATCAAAATGAAGTCAAGAGAATTGTCTCTACCCTGAATTTCTCGAGTTCCCAATCGTGAGCCTTGCCCATACTGTTAAATATTCAAAAATAATGAAAAATAATGCGCTAAAGCTGAGTTTCTCTAAATACCTTCTCCAGATCATTTCGTATCTTTCCTTCTTGTTAGGAACAGAATGAGCTGTTTGAACAAAAAGAAATTAGTTTATAATTGTCCCGTTCAGTTTATTCCATCTGATTCAATCAATTCGTTGTAAGTACCGATGAAGTTGTATCCAGGAGTTCTTGTCTTAGCTGATGAGTCAGCACTATTGTGGTTCTTAACCCACAAGTAGTCTGATTGCATTTTTTCGTGAATCGACATGGCTTTTAGTGTTAATTTACTCTTTGTTTTGTCTTCCTTTCTTAATTTATTTTTCCTCTTCACCCAATAAACTAAATCTGAAATAAAACACGCACACTTTCTGGATTAAATCTTTATTTTTCTTATGCATAAATAAATGAGTTAACACCATTATCGATTGGTAAACTTCAAAAAATAAGATGTAAAAGATGGAAGAGGAGCATGCCCCAAAAAAAATAATTCACTATTAAAAAAAATGCTTCTATGCAAAATGCAAGAAAATATTCAATTCATGCTTTGAGTCAATATTGTCCATTAAGAACATTTTCATATCGCTAAAAAAATAATATTTATTAAGTTTTACTATTCCTCATTCAGAATTCACTGCTTTGAGAGAAAATACAGTTAACGCTAAAAAACTAATTTGTATGCCTCCAATTAACTTACTGAGAGTTCAACAATTCACTGCTCACTGCTCAAAACTAGACAATCATGGATTTTCTGAAGCCAACCACTGAGAATTTCTCGATTCAAGGAAAGTGAGTGTTGATATTATCTCTTACTACTTTATAATATTTTATTGTTGTTCTGTTTCTTTCTTTTAGATTGATCGACAGCCACAATAAGAAACGAAATTTCGATAACATGTAAAAAATAAAATCACTCTACTAAGACGCTCAACACTCCTAAGAGAAATCTAAGCATTAGTTATTGCTCGAAACACTTAAGTCTAAGAAGATCTCTGATATCTTTCATACTCGCACTGATTCAGACAAAGAAGCAGTATTAGAAACGTAGAGACATTTTAAAATCATGTAAGAGATTTTACCTTCTCTTACAAACAAAGATAGAATATCTTCGACGGACAAGTATAAAGTACCCCTTAAACTCACTGATCATAGCTTAGAAAGAAGAATTAAAGGTAATAGTAGTAGTTAGAAGTTTAATAATTCTTCATTATCTCAAAAACATGCAATTAACAGCAGATATTTGAGCTCATCATTTGAAGAAACGATAGCATACATGCCAAACAAAGCTTAAAGTCACTTACATACTTAATAATCATAAGTTAAAGCTCATAGTGACCATAAGAATTCTGTATTTAGTATAAGAGAATAATTTGATGATCAAAGAGAGGAAGAAGGAGATGGTTATTACGCTGTTGGTAGTTCTTTTAAAGGCAATTTCATTTAGGAGGAATATCAGGCAAGTAAAAAAGCATTTTCAGTGAAATAGAATAATAGTCGTCGTTTTAGTGTTGAAAATGGTAATCCAAGTAATAAATCAGCCAGACGTGCAAGTAATGCTAGTGGACAGCTGAATAGATTGAATTCATAGTCGTTAATGATATAAAGTTTATTCTAGCACTCAAACAAACACGAAGTTAGTCATTAAAAAACAGTAAAAAGTCGCGGAAGCACTTCAGAAGAAGAAGGAGAAGATTTAGTTTTGATGTCGGATACGTATAATAGGATATTTGAGAAATCTTAGAAAAAGGAATATAGCTTGCATGAAATCAAGATGCTACATAGGTAAGGATATTTGGATAAAGAAGAAGAAGGAGAGTAGATTAAATAGAGTACATCTTAGAAGGGCAACGTGTTTAAAAAGTAAGAACTTGGAGTGTAGAGCAAAATGTTTCCTAAGAATGAATAGTTTTCGAATCAATTAAGCTAAAATTCAATACAATTAACTCTTTCAAAGTTACCTAAGAACTCATTATCGATAGATTTTCACAAAATATTGAAACCGATTCCTAAAGATACCATAAGCAGTAATAGCTCATCTCTTCAGGCAAAAACAGAATCATCTAAAGAAACTAGAGTTGACTTTTTGAATCAAATGTAAGAAGTGTTTTTTCTATTTATCATTCCTTAATTGTTTTTATCTCTGTTTGCCATAATAGATCAGGCATGAAGAAGGAGCATCTATTGACAATAACAACACCTAGAAAGAGAATACAATCTGAGCACTAGTAGTCACCATAAGATGTTTCACAAAAAATATCAAAAATAATAGGAAACAGCAGTAGAAAATTGTATGCTACTATTTTTGAGGATTGATGAATACTGCAGTTCAAAGGGATTAATAAATGTGTGTAATTCTCAAAAGGTTAAGTATTTGAGAGTTGTGATAAAAGAGTGCGTGTGTGTGGGTTCTGTATTTCTACTTATTTTTCATAACCTTAACTATTAAATATCAATATGTCAGCAATAATATTAAAAAAAATAAATAATTGTAATCCATAAAAATGTTGGATTATTTGGAATTCAATAATGAAGTCAAAAGCAATGAATGATTGCTTTAAAATCAGCGCAATGCTTGGGAGTTGATAGATTTCAATCTCACGATAATAATACAAATAATGCAGATCAAAAAACTTGAGTTGGTTGAAAAATAAACATTTGGAAAGAAAGAAGAAAAAACACACACAAAAATAATAATACTGTGAGATTAAATGACTTCCAAGGATGATGACTTTTTGTGGCTACTCAACACACTGAAAAAGGTACATGAATATATTAGAATTGTAGGAGATGCTAAGGCATTTTAAATACCACTTATTAAGAGTCTAATGTGTTAATACTTAACTATTAATTATCATTAATATCAAGGCTGCTAGAGATTTTGAGACATTATATGGAGCTGGCTTTTAGATAAACGACACCATCATCATCAAGCAAGGAGAACCTAAACATTGGTTCTATATGGATGTCTAAGTAAGTTAATTGCTTCATTCCTGATAAACAAATATTATATTCCAACATTTCTAAAGGGACACATCAGATAAAAGAACGAAGAATGGCTGAAATATCAAGTCATCAAGGAGTACTTCAAGAATCCATAGATAAAGCAAGAAGATCTTAACGAAATAGAGAACTCCAATGAAATCCAATATTCTGGTTTTGTTCCAGCAGCCCCTTTGCCTCCTGATTAGCTACTTAAATCTAGAACAGATAATTTTCTTTTTTACTTTTATCAAAAAGTTCGCGAGGAATCTGTAACTGCCCTTTTATTTATATGATATCAAGTCATTTTCTTAATAGGCTTTTTTGGAGTTAGATTGTCAGGCCAGCAACTGTTTCAGCAGCAGAATAACTCATGAGCAAGCCATAAGATTTTCAAGAAATACTGAATCATTGGACAAAAATAGTAGGTTATTATCCTATCAACAATTACAAAGGAAGTGTGCTGTATTAAGTATCATACAATGGGAGAAACAAAAAGAGTATCATCGAGAGAAGCAATATTGAAACATAAAAGCTAGAGTAATCATAACAATACGTGTTTGATTACGATTATTGATTCCTGTTTATGATGTGATTTAAATAAAGCCCAGCAGAGTTCGTCAAGAAAGAAGGATAATAGAAAAAAACATACCATTTTAAGGCAAAACTTTACAAATCTCTTGCTTCAACAGTCAACGAAAAATGCAATCACTTCATATCGAGTTTAGTGCGATTTATCGAAACGAAATACCATAAAACAGTTGGTGAAATGAGCGTTGAGTTCTTTATGAGTGACAATGGATAAATCTTCTTATCTGGAGCAGAAAGGGTAGTTTTCGTTGGAGCAGATGGCTAACCAGATCCAGCAATAGATAAGAGCGCACTTGAAAAGTATGTGATACCATAAATGGAAGCGTTCAAATGTCAAGGCTAGTACTGTCATTGTGCAGGAGACACAACGTATTACGATGAAACAGATGAAGCATTTTCTCTTTTTGTGAGGAGATTTATTGATTTGAGATTGGGTGAGTTGATTTTAATTGATTTGATTTGGTTTATTGAAAAGGTGATGCCTTAATAAAAGGGGACTGAGTTCTATGTTCAGAATAAGTCAATTCTCATGGATAAGATTGAAAGAAACAAGACTATTTAAGCTATTAAAAACGTCTAAAAGAATGTCAGAATCACAGAATAATTGCTGTTCAAAGTTCGCAAGTGTAAGGAGAATCAATTGGTTTCTTTGAACAAATACTTAATTCTTTTCGTTCTTTTGTTAGACTATTCTTTTAGCAAGATCTCATCTAGTGCTTAGTTTCGTCATTACAAATTCGACAACATTTATCGAAGAATCAGAGTCTGTGAATACTGCTATGCAATGTACTCAAAATTAGATAGCTTGCGGGCTGAGAATCTAGGACAAAAGAAACAAAAATAAATGGCAGATGCTGAGATTGCAGCTGTAATCGACAAAATGACTAATTCAACTGGGCTCATCAGTAAAATTCAACTTTTTAAATGACTACTTTTTATTTTTGAGTATTTTAACTTAGTTGGTGGAACTCTCTTTAAAGAAAAGAATATGAATTCTCCTCTTTTTTATGAGAAACTAATGCTGTTCGACAATGAATTAGAAGAGTTTTAGAAGAATTACACAGTCACTAAAACAGTCGATCCTGGGTATTTCACGTCTAAATCAAGAACGAAACTTGGATAAACCAATTTTTTCTCCATGACTCAATCTAATTCTCATCCAGTAAAGAATATTCTCTTGTGTGTCTTTGATTTGGTTTCTCTAAACTTTATTTTACTTCTACAAAAAGGGTGATACTCATAAGGAATTCGTTCTACCAAAAATAGTAGAAGTGAGCTTAAAAGAAAAGAATACACTGTTTGAGAGCAGAAAAAAATAATTTGTTAGCAAGCAAGAAGCCGAAGCACTAGGTTTAAAACATTACCTTGGTCACACTAAGAATTTACCTTTCAGTGATTGCGGATTAGCGATTAGCAAAAGTAGTTTAGCACTCAACTAGCTTTAAGATAAGATTCGAGAAGTTGAGAATCTGAAAGCTAAAATGGAAAATGAAAAAATCAAAAAGGTTGTTGAGGAAATTGAGCTTATTATGTGTCCTTATTATGGCAAGAACAAAGTTGATACCACTCGTTTTGCGGAGTTCATATAAACACTCAAGGTATGTGTATTTATGGAATCATTTAGTTTGAGTACATTTTGGTTGATTTTTATCAAAACCAAATTATTTGATTTATTCTTACAGGAAAGAGAACCTTTGTATGCTATTGAAGAGAATCCTGAGGATAAATCAACTGCGATTGGAGCTCGTAGAGTTTAAGTTGTCACTGATAAAAATGAATTCTTAACAGGTAAAATTCAATTACAAATTAAAAAAATATCAACAAAGAAACAAATGTTCAAATGTAATGTGATATTTAAACACAGAAAATTAAAGGAAACAAAAACAAGATAAAGAGAAAAAAGCACGTGAAATAGAGGAGAACAAGAAGAATTTCCTCGAAGAAAACAGAGAATTAGCTGCTTCAGTGTTGAAATATCGATAGCAGCAACGAAAATAAAAATAACTTGATAGAAAAAAGAAAGAATCTTCATCTTCTTAGAAATAATTGGGTTTACTCGGTGACTCAGAGGGAAAATCTGTAACAAATGGAGATTACGATGAATATGAAGAAGAATTTGATCACTTCAGCAGCAGTCATAATTTATCACCTAAGAAATTACCTTCAATATCTAGTTTGAAAGCTCCAAATGAAGAGCTTGATTCAAGGCCTTCTTCTGCTAAAAATGAATTGCAATTTCCAGAAGAAATTCATAAAAGAGCGGAATCTAAAAAGAACTCAAATATCAATGATAGTCCAGAGAAATATAAACCTAAGGATTTCTCAATGCTTTCTAATGACATTTGAGATGGATTCACATCAAATAAAGTAATTGACTCGGCATTATGTATTAATCTTGCTTTCGTCATTCTGTTAAAAAAATGTGTTTTGAAGTTATTTTGTTGTACAAATCCTTCAAATTTTCACAAAGATATTAGATTAATAAAATAAAAGAATGGAGGATATAAAAACTACAAAATTGCATAGGAAGTCATTCTATTTTTGTAATGAATTAACTAAAATATCTTTTTAAATATTAATGCTTAAAATACAATTATTATCATTGAAAAAAAACTAAATTTCTTCATAAATAACACCCAAAAAACAAGCATAAAAACGTCAAATAGGATAGCGAAGATTATTCAATAAATTATCAACTTCTAGCAACTACATATCAGCTTTGTCTAGAGTTACTCCATTCAGTCTCTTCTCTAACTTATAGTCAAGAGGCTATGAGTAAGCACCTTTAGAATTATTTAATCTCTACCCATAAAAATTAGAATTATTCGAAAGGAATTTATCCAGCATATCTGGCTATTTGCTGAAGTGCTATCGATTAGAGCTTAGAATTCCATTTCCACCCATGAGCGATGATTAGTTATGAATGCTACTATTGTTGTTGCTTGTTGAAAAGTTACTAAAATTTAAAAGACTAATATTAGCTGCACCAGCAAGTTTTGATGGATTATTTGAAATTGGCTACAGGAAATCAATATTACTGATATTGGAGAGACTATTCATATTATTTCTAAGCTACTGAAGCTTAGCAGATTCGTTAAGGTTTTGTCTGCGAAGTTAATCTTTCAGGGTTTCAAGATCAACCAGAGCTTAGGTCTTTTTCTCAGCTGCTGCTCGAAGATCTTAACGAATTTTAACTGCTTCAGATGACAATAGACTTGTTTAAGCATCTAATTGTGCCCGCAGTTAATTCAATTCCTCTTCATTTTTTCTATCTTTGTACTCCCAGAACTTGGGAGGATTCCAGTGCTAATTGACCTCTCTACCAGCAAATAATTCATCTTATTTTGAATACATTTCCTCCCTTTAGTATGGCTGCATTGAGGGTTAATATATTGGTTACTATTAAAACTAAGACTTGAATAGTTTAGGCTACTAAGGACTAAGTGAATATGGTTGATGTTCCTGTTATTACTGAAATTACATTTAGTTTTACTGTTAAGATACATATTACTATTAATATTAGTTGTTTTAAGTAGTCTAAGGTGATGACAGATTAGGAGATTGACCATAACCATAAGATTGAGGAGTTTTTCTATGAACCTGCAAATTAGGAGATTGTGGTAAATTTGGCTAGGTTTTTACAGGATTCTATTGCTATTACTGCTATTACTGCTATTATTACAGTTGCTGTTGTTGCTGCTGCTGCTGTTGTTAAGGTATTTATTAATGACTGGACTCAAGCTAAAATCCTCTAAGATCTAGTTCATTACCTCCCCTGCTATTTAAATCTCTGAGTACATTATCAACTTAACCTTCAATAGGAGGAAGAGGATAATTAGAGTTCTCTTGATCTTCTAAAGTCTAATCTTGCGGCAAAATCTAAGAAGCCTTCAAATTATCAAAAATAACTTATCATATTTGAAATAAAAAAAGTAAACTTTCCTCATCTTTCTTTTTTCTTTTTTGGAGCTAAATATCAGCAAATATGCTGTGTAAACAAAACAAAAATTCTTACATCTATTTTGGTAAGATCAGGTGATCTGGAATTATTTTTAGACAGCAAACTCTCATTGAGTTTCTCCTTTTATTCTTATTTCTTCTTATCATGAGCTTTCTTTAGCGATTTGATTTCATGCTACTTTCCTTGTAGCTCTGCTTCATACTTCTATTTAAGTTAATCAGCTTCTGCTTTAACTCTTTCATCATACTTCCTATCAAGCATCTCCTATTTTTCCTTTTCCTCTCTTTACAATCTCTTCTTCTCTTTGATTTATTGCATTAACTCTTCAGCTAAATCAGCTTTCAACACAGCCTTTTTTTCTTCTTGCTTTGCTAGTTTCTCACCTAACTGTTCCACCATTGATTGCTCCCTGCCCCATGAGACCTCTCTATTTCCAACTTTATTATTTTTCTCCTTCCGTTCATTTTCCAGTCCTTTATAAAACTCCTATTACCTAGCTTTTCTCTACTCTTGTTCTTTGATATCTCTGTCTTACATATCGCCTAAAAAATTTCTTCCTTGTCTAAACTCTTCTTCTCTCTTTTTATTAGGTTCTAAAGACGATATTGTCCCTCTGTTTTACACTACAGGCATTCCTCCAGTTCCTCCTTTCTAAAAAGGAGACCTTCTACCTCTAATATCATTAGAATATGGATCATCATACTCTTCATTTAAACTTCCTCTATTTTTTTAGACTTATTATTAATGTAGACTAAATACTTTCCTTCCTCCTCCTTCTTCTTAACCCAAATTCCTCTCCCCTTGCTATCCCTTATTGTCAGCTTACTAATTCCTACTATTCACCTCTTATCTTGAGAAATTATCTTCTTCTCTCCTTTGTTATCGTTGCAATTCTTTTTTCTCTTCAATCTAATCAGAAAATATAATGCATTTACAAAAATATTCATATTTACTATTCACTATCTCTCTCATACCTGTTTCTTAAGCTCATTTGCATATTCAGATGGTGAAACACTCAGCCTATTGTTTTTATATTAAAGCCTAGTCATTATTCCACCTTCTCCTTCATTTTATTCATATTAAAGCCTCTTTTTCTTATCCTCATACGAAGGTGCTGCTTATCCATGCGTTCGCTTCTAAAACTCACTAACATTGTTCTTATAAAAATCTTGATATTATTGCTTATTCTTTTCAAGTGCTTTATGTTAATAGTCATCATCAAACGCAATATTATCTCCAGTTGGTCTATTTGAGCTTATCCCTCTTCCTTTTACAGAATCTAATCTCTATCTACCACTTCTACTTGTCTATCTCGTGTTATCATAATAATTAGGATTGTTAAGGCTCCTGTCCGTTTCTAAATTCCTCTATGCACGCCCTAGATCCTAATCAGATTAGCTTTATTTATTAGCTCCGATTTCAATCGATCGTAATCGGTTTGTCCCTGGTTATTGCTTATTCGGAGCTCCAAAACCAGTTCGTACTTCGGGTTCCCCTTTTAACCAAGGAAACATCTTCTCTATTTTCTTGATAACTTTCAATTTTATTAACTCTCTCTATCTCTCTATCTTTCCAACTATTACGATTAAATTAACTTAAAAGTACCTTTGATCCCAACATCTGTCATCAATTAACAAATACAAATAATTTCTTATTGTTTTTGCAACTCTTTTCATATTCAACAACTTTCAAATATTCCCTTTTGTTATGTTTAGCATTTTACGAAAATAAGAAAAAGAAACTTCAAAACACAATAATTTATGTCTTATTTTCATTATTTAACTGAACTGATTTCTGCATCAATCATTATTTGAAAACGATCTCCTGATTTAATCAAACATATCCCTCCAAATGCACTTCATTATTAGTTAACTAACATATTTTTATTTTGTCCGTTTCATTTACTGAAAATATTCGCGGAATTATTATTATTATTATTTCATCAAGAAGTATCCTCTTCAGTTTTCTCATGCGCGATGGATACTCCAACAAAATCGAAGCATTCATCAGAAGATACTTCACTTAATCAAGATTTTTAAATTTGCGCTAGACTTGCAGTTTGAAAATATTCTTCTTATTTTTTAGATCAATCAATTGAATATTACTCTCCTTTTAGAACTCTGCAGACTCTATGATAAGCTAATAATCTTTTACAAAAATATGGACAATGCTGCTATTCGCAACTGCTAATTTAAGAATAACATCTGCTGCAGGTAATTTTGATGCTTATTAGTGAAGGAATAATCTTTTAAAACTTTGTTTTATGAAAAGGTACTTCAATAGGAGATGGAACAATCGCTGTTATCGTTATGATTGGAATATCTTTTGTAATTTGCTTATGCAGTAGAGGTACAACAGCTCCATTGTAAGTTTTATTACTACCTACTTGATTTGTATTATCATTCTTAATTTTATCTAGGTTGATATCCTTCATAGGTGCTCTGCTTCCAATCATAACATTTATCATACTCTATGCGTTCCCTAAAGAAACAACTTCCACTGATAAGTCTTAGGATTCTCGAATCTGTTGTGACAATCAATTCCGCTATCGATTAGCATATACAATAATCTTTTGCGTAGTTGCATTTCTGGTGATACTCTATCGGTTGAAGTTCGATATTTTTACCAGCCATTATGCAAGGAAAGCAGCATTTGGATACAAACAAAAATAGCAAGAAGAAATCAATAGATAAAAGTAGTTCTTAAAACTCATGAAAGAAGAAGGAGATGATGACTAGCAAGGACTACTTTAGAAAGAGCATCAATAAGAACCAGATTAAGATTTCTCTAAAAATTCTGGTCCTGGAGAGTTTCAGAAATAAGGATTCGGATTAGGATTGCAAAAACGTCGATGAAATGGAATTCAAAAACATAAATGAACAAGGAATTATTTCAATTTTGTATTGGTTTTAATCACATGTAGTGTGCAAATAAACAGCAAAAAAACAGCGTAATTCTCTATTAATTTCATGGAAGAGTTTCATCGATTGAATGGGGATCGAAGAGAGACTTGAATGAAATATTCTAGATGCTCTACGAAAGATCTGCTGCTCTTCTTTCTAAGAAATTTTATTGCAGATAATTCAAGAACCCCTCTTTATTCTTCAAGTAAGTTTCATAAAGTCTATCCATTTCGAATCGCTGATCACCATTGAATACTTTGTTGATAAATGTAAACGATAAATATAACTAATAGTGGTTTTGTCTCATGTTTTACCGCATTGGAGAAGATGTTGACAAAGAGAAGAAGAAAATTGCATCTTCTGATAATAATCTTGCAAGGTTTATTAGTTATTCAATGAAAACTAACCGCACTAGGCATTGTTGTCATCAAGTACTACTGATTTAAGTTCTTTTGTTAGGTTATTTTAACTGAGTTTTAAGTTACAAAAATGTTAGTAATTTAACAATAAGAGGTGCAATTTATTATTACTTAGCTAGCAAAGGTGAGGCACTAAAGTCATCTGATCGATACTTTGGGATATCTTTCATGTACGAAGCATCAGAGAATTGTCTATCACTTAGTGTAGAATAATTATTATTGGGCAATTATTAGCTAGCTGTCTATTATGCGTCGACTGAGGAAGAATTTTCAATATCTCTATTATTGGAGGTGCATAAAACAGGTTTGTTGTATGGTTTTAATCTTGCCTCTATTGGTGCGGAAGGTGCTCTTTAATGGTTTCTAGTTGGTGTCTGGTATATTGGGGATATCTAAAGATTACTTAGGTTATTATCAGATTTGAGAAGGTCTTTAGTAGGTTTTGTGGATTTTGTTGTTCGATGAAGAGCATCTGATTGTTCAGTGACTGTTGAAAGAGGAAGTCTACTTGATTTAGGCTTTTCTTCTATTGCTTCCATTACTGAGTATGCTGAACTTACTCTCTTGTGTTTATTCTGGATAGCGATTTATTAATTTTCATTTGATTTGTTTGGAGATCTATCTTTTTAACTGATGTTACTGATGGATAGTCTACTTGATGCACATTGTTTGCGTTCAAATTCTATTGAAGAGCTTCGTTTATCACGTGATTCTAATTGGGAGTTGCTTTTAGATTAAGAATAACTACCCAAGAGGGAAGTTCCAGATACAGAAGGAGTTGAAGGATGATCAGCCATGAACAAGCTGGTAACAATCTTATTAGAATGGATCGAAACTGAAGCATTACGATGTTGTTAAGAGTTTTCAGAGATATTATTTGGTTTGACAAAAGTTTAGAATTCTTTTAAGTTCAAGGTTGTTTTCGGTTTTGTTTTCTAATTCCCTCTACTTTCGTTGCTTGCTTTGAGATTATACACGATGATAGTTGTATCCTTGAAGAATTTATTGATCAGCTCAGGGCATCTTTAACCATATTTCCTTTAAAAATGTATCAATTTTAACCCAAAAAATAATTCATATGGATTGATTGTATTACGTTTCAAATTCATTGTGAGAGAGATTCAGCAGACATAATTTTCGAAGTTTACCATCAAGTTTACGAAACTCCTGAGTATCTTCCAACTAATTAGAGCTGAGATCGAGGCTATTTGGAGGTCAGAAATAAATTAGAATTTCAGGGAATCAGAAATATATTTGAATACATTTCTAATGAAGAGAGGCAAGCGAAAGCAAGGAGTCCTTTTTGAAGCTTATTTGAAGATATATCGATCTTCTTAAGGCTGTCTGAGCATGACATAAACACTGAAGAATGGAGACTAGAAATGGAGTTATTCGCAAGATTTAAAGTCCTCAATCTAGGTATTTCTCGTAGAAAACTGAAGACTTCACCTTTTGAGTTACGCTCGTGCAAGCAGCTAATCTGATTGTGAGATAGATCTAGAGTTTGAAGGTTGCTTAGAGTCATGACTTTCATTAGACCTTTTTTGTAATAAGAGGAGTTATGGCGTTTCGATTGATGGAATATTTCTGAATAATCAGTTACTTATCCGATTGTTGGAGAGAGATAAGGATTAAAGACCAAGGAGAGGAGAAAAGTTAGGGATCTCTGTGAGAAGGTTGTCTGCAAGGCTGAGCTCAGAAACAGCACTGAGTATGAGTCCATCACTGTAAAGTAATTACTAAAGGAAGTGAGCAAAAAATACCATGAATAAAGGTAATAAATACAAGGAGAGGAGTTTGAAAACTACTGATTTAGTTTCCATTGAGACTTATTTTAGTATCTTTGTTGGCATTAGACTGATTCTTAGAAACCTTAACATCCGATTGGAGGCTTCTTTGAGAGGTAAAGGATGACATCTCTAAGTTTTTGAAGAAATGAAATAAAATTTCTATATTAATTATATTAGATTTATGATATTTTATGAGAGAATGGGTACATTAAAAACCCTCGGATATCGGACACACATTAGTTTATTTGATTGGGGGAGAAGATAATCAAAAAAGTTAAAAATGTGTCTCAAATTCACTCTAAATTTAAAATTGTTCATCTCCAAAATCAGAGATGTGGCAATATTCTTAACAAGATCTTTACTTGCTTCGTTGAATTCTTTTCAAGCTTATTCTAAGCAATTATACCATTTTGGGAAATACTTGGAAGATAACTTTAGAATATTAAGATATTATTTTTGTTTGAATTGTAGATGGGATAAAATAGAAAACTCTTGTTTTACAATTTATCCATTAATATCTCTTAAAAACAAGAGTTTAACTGAAAATAAATAGGTTTATATGAATACCATTGTAGTTTATTTATTGATTAATCAATATCGATTAAAAAGATATTTTAATAATAGTAGAACTATTCAGATCCATTCGTAGCACATTAGAGGTGAAATAAATGAGAATTTAAGACATTTATTTAAAATGAATTTTAATTGTAAAGAAATAAGAAAATGTCATATGTTATGAAATAAAAAAATTTGAAATATGAGAGAAATGATATGTTAAAGGAAAAAGCACATGAAAGTTTTTATTTGTTAAACAATAAAACAAGGTACTTTAAGGAGAAGAATCCAAAAGGAGATACCCACAGCATTAAAAAAAGAGAGAGGAGAAAATTACATGAGGTGTTCAAAGCTTGCAGGAAGAAATAAAAGATAGGAGAGAGAGAGAGAGAAGGGAAAAAATAAAAAAGGAAAATAAATAAAATATAATTTTAGGGACGAAAAAGAGAGATGATCAAGAACTTACACAGCCTTATTAACAAAGTGCCTCGTTTGGCTACTCCTTTCTTCGGATTTAGAACTACAGTTGCTCTCTCTAGCAAGAAGCTCAGCACTGGTGAGGCTTCCTCTGTTCTTGCCGATAAAATCAAGGGCATTACTTAATAGGTAATTTGTATTAATAATCCTTTTGTTTATTAATTGTTTTATCTTTGTCTCCTTTAGAATGATATCACTGAGTACGGTACAGTTATCTCAATTGGAGATGGTATTGCAAGAGTCTTTGGTCTGACTAAGGTTCAGGCAGGTGAAATGGTTGAGTTTAAGACCGGAATTAGAGGTATGGCACTCAATCTTGAAACTGACAATGTCGGTGTTGTCGTTCTTGGTAATGACAGGTAATAATAAAACAAATAAAATGAGTATTTTCAAATCTAATTTATTGTATTCCAGAGATATTAAGGAAGGTGATGTTGTCAAGAGAACTGGTGCCATCGTCGATGTGCCTATTGGTGACGCTATGTGCGGAAGAGTACTTGATGCTCTAGGGTAACTTAACTTTTTAAATGTTTACATAATTTCTAAATAAACTCATTTTGTCTAGTAACCCCATTGATGGACTTGGTCCTCTTAAGACCACAACCAGAGCTAGAGTTGAAGTGAAAGCTCCTGGTATTATTCCCAGACAATCAGTCAACGAACCAATGCAAACTGGTATCAAGTGTGTTGACTCCCTTGTGCCCATTGGAAGAGGACAGAGAGAACTTA